>ERZ1031984.9-NODE-9-length-52787-cov-42.677160_pt1 | contig 52787 bp, 37 predicted proteins | sample MGYA00518166_ERZ1031984 | MGnify/ENA primary metagenome ERZ1031984 (study PRJEB33719, sample SAMN04261288) | wastewater metagenome | biome: rural village; feature: human; material: feces | host: Homo sapiens | place: El Salvador | collected 2013-01-14 ... | reverse complement strand
ACTCGTGGAGCGACAATGGTGTGGTGCGGAACATTTCGCCACCAAAGGTTACGATTATCCACTGACCCACCAATACCAGTACAAGCACCAGCATCATTCCTTTATCCTTCAGGAAATGGCGGAAGGCGGTGTGATGACTCATCAGCGCCTTGGCATTGAAGAGGTTCCAGAACTGTATCATCACGAAGGTGGTAAAGAACATGGTCAGCTCATGCACATCTACTCCACCCTTGCCTCTGCGCTCGCAGTAAACCAGCAGGGCGAACATCACGAGGAAGAAGACGATGCCGCAGAACAGGATGCCGAAACCGATGCTCTTGTTGATGATGAAATCGGATGCCTTGCGTGGTTTATCCTTCATCACCTCGTGAGATGGAGGCAATGAGGCAAGTGCCAAGGCTGCGAAGGTATCCATGATAATGTTCACCCAGAGAATCTGAGTAACCGTCAGAGGCATCTCGGTTCCGATAACTGAGCCGCCAAGCACCAGCAGGAGGGCTGCCACGTTTACTACCAACTGGAAGAAGAGGAAGCGCTGCAGGTTGCGATAGAGCGAGCGTCCCCACATCACGGCATTGGCGATAGACTTGAAGGAATCATCGAGCAGGGTCATATCCGAAGCCTCCTTAGCCACGGAAGTTCCCGAACCCAGCGACAAGCCCACATGAGCATAGTGAAGCGCCGGAGCATCGTTGGTACCATCACCTGTTACGGCAACCACCTCGCCACGCTTCTGGAGCATCGCCACCAGTCGCTGCTTATCGGTAGGACGGGCACGGCTCATCACACGGATATCCTTCGCCCGTTCGTAAGCCTCTTCATCAGAAAGCGCCTCCCACTGTTCGCCCGTAATCATCTGCTGGTCGAGCGAGGTCATGGAGCCATCAGCTCCGATATTCTCAGGTTCATCTTCGAAGACACCTATCTGCTTACCTATCTCCAAGGCGGTGGCAGCCGTATCACCCGTAACCACCTTCACCTCGATACCCGCATGACGGCACTCCTGCACGGCAGCAGGAACATCCGGACGGATAGGATCGGCAATGGCTGCAATGGCCTGCAGCTGAAGATCGTTGGCATCGAGAAGCGCTACCACTTCGGCAGTAGAGGTTCTGGAAGTTCTCATGATAGAAGCTTCTATCTTCTTATAGGCGAACGCCAGGGTTCTCATAGCCTTATGCTGCCACTCATCGAGTTCTTCGACTGACTGTCTCTGCATTCTATCTTCGATGATGCATCTCTTCATCACGATTTCAGGCGCACCCTTTACGAAGAGATAGGTCTCGCCATCAACTTCTGCCAAGGTTGCCATCATCTTTCTCTCAGTAGAGAAAGGCAACTGCTTGAGCACGTTCACCTGCTTGCGGAGTTCTTCATAATCCTTGCCCTGGGCATCGAGCCAGAGCAGGAGAGCCGATTCGGTAGGATTTCCGATAGGTTTGCCATCATTCAACTCGGCTGTAGAATTGAGGGCAATGGCAGTATCAAGCAGCGCCTCATCGCCCAGCTTGAGTTCCAGGGCACTCACCTGCATTTTGTTCTGGGTAAGCGTACCGGTTTTATCGGTACAGATTACGGTAACCGCACCCATGGTTTCGCAGGCATGGAGCTTGCGCACCAGATTGTTCGACTTCAGCATTCTTCGCATGTTGAGCGCCAGAGAAAGGGTAATCGCCATCGGCAATCCCTCCGGCACCGCCATCACAATCAGGGTAACAGCCATCATGAAGTATTTCAGCACGATTTCTGCCATATAGAAATAATCCTTGCCACCCCATGCCGGGTTGGTGAGGATATCGTGAATCAGGAAGATGAAGAAGGCTGCCACAGATACTACAGAGCCTACCTTGGAAATCATCTTAGCCAACTTGTCGAGCTGCATGTGAAGCGGTGTCTCTACCGAAGTCTGCTCGGTAGATTTCTTCGCCACCTTACCAATCTCGGTAGCATCGCCCACGGCAGTAACCACGAACTCGCCCCTGCCATTCATCACCATGGTAGAACGGAGGATGACGTTGCGAGGATAGGCTCCATCGCCACCGCCTTCCAGCGATTTCTCGGCAACAGGTTCACCCGTAAGGGCAGATTCATTAATCTGCAGATCGTTGCAGACGATGAGTTCGCCATCGGCAGGCACCTCGTCGCCCACTTCCACAAGCACCACATCTCCCACCACTACATCGTGGCGCGGAATCTCCATCACCTTTCCATTGCGGCGCACCTTTACCGGCTGCTCTTCGCTGAGTGCCGTAAGCAGATTAAACTTCTTGGCAGCATCGCGCTCAAAGTAGAAGCCAACGGTAGTAGCAAGGAAAACTGCCACGAAGATACCGATGGTCTCCATGAAATTCTTTTCGATAAAAGCAAGGATGAGAGATACGAAAGCCGCCACAAGAAGTATCTGGATAATCGGGTCGCGATATTTATCCAAATACAGTTTCCATAATGAAGTACGTTGAGGAGGGGTGAGCACGTTTTTGCCATGCTGTTCCCTACTCTGTTTTACTTGTTCGTCGGTAAGACCGATTCTTTTGTTTTTGTCTATGTCCATTTCAGAATAGATATACTTTTCTTTTTTGTGTACGATTAATAAGTACATACGCACGTGTGCGCACATAATTTGGTGCAAAGATACGCTATTTTTCTGATTCTAAGAAAATTTTTAAGATTTTATTTGGTTATTTGCCCAAAATCTAGTATCTTTGCACTCGAATTTGATAAAAATTCAATGGACTTGTAGCTCAGTTGGTTAGAGCAACAGACTCATAATCTGGAGGTCCTAGGTTCAAGCCCTAGCTGGTCCACATTGAAAATCAAGCACTTACAGAGTTTAAATTTATGAATATCATAATAATCGGAGCGACATCAGGCATTGGCAAAGAGCTATGGAAACTTTATGCTGTAGAGAATAATCATGTGGCTGTTACTGGACGGCGGAAAAATCTTCTTGAACAAATGTATAATGAACGTGCAAATAGTACGTCAATATACAAAAACAGAAAAAAGCAAATCGTAGTTTTGTGTATAGCTTTAGTTTGCATCTTCATCTTGGTGTTCTCATTGTTCCATAAATCAGCTACAAAAGGTAGCGCGAATCCTCCATTAACAGATGTTTTGACTGATAGCATTTCTCAGATTGTCTCGGCTTGTCCTGGTGAAATTGGTGTGGCGGTTATTATTAATAACACAGATACGGTTAAGGTCAATAATAAAAGTGTTTATCCTATGATGAGTGTGTTTAAGGTTCATCAGGCATTAGCTCTTTGCAATGACTTTGACAATAGAGAAGTTTCACTTGGTACCTTGGTAAATATAAATAGGGATAAACTTGACCCAAAGACTTGGAGTCCTATGATGAAAGATTATTCAGGGCCAGTCATATCATTAACAGTGAGGGATTTGCTGCGTTATACTCTTACTCAGAGTGACAACAATGCAAGCAATCTTATGTTTAAGGATATGGTTAATGTCGCTCAAACAGATAGTTTTATAGCCACACTAATTCCTCGTTCAAGTTTTCAGATAGCATATACAGAAGAGGAAATGTCAGCTGACCATAACAAGGCTTACGCAAACTATACATCTCCTCTTGGCGCCGCAATGTTGATGAATCGTTTGTTCACAGAAAGCATTATCAGTGATGAGAAACAAAATTTCATTAAGAATGCTTTGAAAGAATGTAAAACAGGTACAGATAGGATAGTAGCTCCGCTTCTTGATAAAGAAGGGGTTATTATAGCACATAAGACAGGTTCCGGTGATGTCAATGAAAATGGTGTTCTCGCAGCTCACAATGATGTAGCCTATATATGTCTGCCTGATAATGTTTGCTATACCTTAGCGGTATTTGTTAAGGACTTCAAGGGAAATGAATCACAAGCGTCACAATATGTTGCGCATATATCAGCGGTAGTATATTCTTTATTAATGCAAACTTCAGTAAATTCTTAAACTGTAGCGTTATCCAAAATCTATCTGAAATACATCCGCGTAAGCATTGTTAAAGGTATAGATATTCAGCACATACCGCCTTGATGTCCTGATCCACTTTGCTGGTACAGAGACAAAACTGAAGACAAACGCTTTTATGCGACTTGTTGCATTGAGTCCGAACCTCTTTACATCAAGTTCTTTTCTCCCCTCCTTTTATCTCCTTTCTCCCTCCTTCCAGTATTAATTTTGTGTTAATCTTAAGAAAAGTCTTGATTGTTATTAGGAAGAAATGTACTTTTGCCTAGTAGAAAGTTTCGTTCAATACTTTTGAATGTACGTTCAGAACTTTTGAATGTACGTTCAATACTTTTGAATGTAGGTTCAATACTATTGAACGGAGATTTCTATTAGGATTAATAACAATTATCCTTAGGGTTAGTAACAATTATCCTTAGGGTTAGTAACAATTAGTAGCTTTTGCACATATTGTATGTAATCCAAGAGTATTAGCAGCTTTTGCAACCAAGTTGCAGAAACCTTTTCGTAATTTTGCAAACGAAATAGAAAAAGGAACGAATGTTCCGGAATGTATAGAACTAAAAGTATTGTAAAATTATGGAAGAAATGAAACTTTCTCACGAACATCATCATGAACATCATCATGACTGCTCATGCTCCACAGAAGAACATGAGCACCAGGGGTGCGGTTGCCACCACCATCATCACCATGAAGAAGGCGGTTTGAAATCCAAACTCTTTCTGATTGGAGCTACCATCATCCTCCTGATTATCGCTGTTTTCATCGAAAAGGAATACTGTCTGGCTACCTGGCAGTTGCTCCTCGTCTATCTCATTCCTTATTTATTGATAGGACACGAGACGCTGGGCGAAGCTGCAGAAGGTATTGCCAAGGGCGATATGTTTAACGAAAACTTTCTGATGGCTATTGCAACCATCGGAGCACTTTGCATCGGATTCTTCCCAGGATCAGATACAGAATTCCCGGAGGCAGTCTTTGTGATGCTCTTCTTTCAGGTGGGCGAACTCTTCGAAGGATATGCGGAAGGAAAGAGCCGCGACAGTATTTCGCATCTGATGAATATTAGACCGGATGTAGCGAATGTTGAAAGAAACGGAAAAGTAGAGGCCGTTTCGCCGGAAGACGTCAAGATAGGAGAAACTATCGTAATCCGTCCGGGAGAGAAAGTTCCATTGGATGGTATTGTTGTTGAGGGAAGCTCAGCCTTGAATACCATTGCCCTGACAGGTGAGAGTATGCCACGGGATTTGAATGAAGGCGATACTATCATGTCCGGTTGCATCAACCTTTCAGGAGTAGTTCGTGTACGCACCACCAAGAGTTTTGGCGAGAGTACCGTATCCAAGATTATTTCTCTGGTAGAGAGTGCAGACAAGAACAAGTCGAAGAGCGAGGCTTTCATCACCCGTTTCGCCCGAGTCTATACTCCTATCGTTGTTTTCGCAGCCATTGCCCTGGCGGTTATTCCTCCATTCCTGGCAGCAATAGGAATCGTTGGCGAAGGAACCTTTGGCGAGAACTTCCCATTATGGCTCAACCGCGCCTTGATATTCCTGGTAGTTTCCTGCCCATGCGCCCTGGTCATCAGCGTGCCCCTCACCTTCTTTGGCGGCATCGGCGGAGCATCCCGGAACGGTATTCTCATTAAGGGCAGCAACTATATGGATGCTTTAGCCAAGGTGGGAACCGTTGTGTTCGACAAGACCGGAACTCTGACCCACGGAGAGTTTGCCGTAGCAGCTGTTCATGCTGATGATTCCTGCCCAGACCATCCATCCCACGATGCAGATAATGTGCATATTGGCGAATATTCTGACAAGGAGAAAATCCTGCTTCATCTGGCAGCTCATGCCGAGCATTTCACCACCCACCCTATCGGTGCAGCCCTGCGGACTGCCTTCCCGCAAGAAGCAACGGATGGCTGTGAGGTGACCGATGTAGAGGAAATTGCAGGACAGGGTATCCGTGCCCAAGTGAACGGCAAGGTGGTTTGCGTGGGCAACAAGAAGATGATGGAAAGCATCGGTGCCCAATGGCACGACTGCAACCAGGTGGGAACCATCATCCACGTCGCCATTGATGGCAAGTATGCGGGACATATTGTGATCAACGACACCCTTAAAGAAGGAAGCACCCATGCCATCAGAGAGCTGAAAGAACTGGGAGTAGAGAAAACGGTAATGCTGACGGGCGACCGCAGAGAAGTAGGAGAAGATGTTGCCCACAAACTGGGACTGGACGAGTGCCGCGCAGAACTGCTGCCAACCGACAAGGTTTCGCATGTAGAACAACTGCTGAAGACAAAACCAGCAGGCAAGACGCTCGCTTATGTAGGCGATGGCATCAACGATGCCCCTGTATTGAAGCGTGCCGATGTGGGCATTGCCATGGGTGGACTGGGTAGCGATGCAGCCATCGAAGCTGCCGATGTAGTACTGATGGATGATGACCCTAGAAAGATTGCCCTTGCCGTAAAGATAGCCAGAAGAACCATTCATATCGCTCACGAGAACGTGGTGTTTGCCATCGGAGTGAAGGTTGCCGTACTGATTCTCGCCACCGTTGGTCTCGGCACCATGTGGATGGCAGTCTTTGCCGATGTAGGTGTTACGGTACTGGCTGTATTGAACGCCATGAGAAGTTTGGGTAAAAATCGTCTTTTTTATCGTTAAATACCAAAATAAGTTGTATCTTTGCAACCGAATTCTAATATACAATACTGAATGGTTATGTATAAAAAAGACATTTTGACTATGAATAAGATTATCAAACTCATCTTTGTGCTCTGCTGCTTCTGCGGCATTGCACAGGCTCAGCCTCAACGCCCTAAGCTCGTTGTAGGCATCGTTATCGACCAGATGCGATGGGATTATCTCTATCGCTACTACGCCCGCTACGGCGAAGGCGGATTCAAGAGAATGCTCGGAGAAGGTTTCAGCGTAGAGAACTGCAAGATTCCTTACATCCCTTCGGTTACAGCCATCGGCCACTCTTCTATCTGGACCGGTTCCGTTCCTTCCATCCACGGAATTGCAGGAAATAACTTCATGAAAGATGGAAAAGTAGTGTATTGTACTGCCGACGATACCGTCAACCCGGTAGGTTCTGACAGCAAGGCTGGCAAGATGTCGCCTCGCAATCTGTGGGTAACCACCATCGGCGATGAACTCCGTCTGGCTACCAACAACCGCTCTAAGGTGATTGGTGTAGCCTTGAAAGACAGAGCATCCATCCTCCCTGCGGGCCATCACGCCAATGGCGCTTTCTGGTTTGATGACAAGTCGGGCAAGTTCATCACCAGTACTTTCTATATGGATAAGTTGCCTGAGTGGGTGAACAAGTTCAACAAGCAGAAACTCCCTAACAAGTATCTTTCCAAGAAATGGGAGACGCTCTACCCTATCGATTCCTACAAGGAGAGCACCAGCGATGACAACAACTACGAGAACGGAATCGCTGAGGGCGAGAAGGCGGTATTGCCACTCGATCTGCCTACCTTATATAAAAAGCATGGTTACAAGATTCTCCGCAGTACCCCATTCGGCTGCAACCTGACTTTCGATATTGCCAAGGCTGCCATTGAGGGAGAAAATCTGGGTAGAAACACAGATACTGATTTGCTGACCATCAGCTGCTCCAGCACCGATTACATCGGTCATCAGGTGGGCGTGAACGCCATCGAAACAGAGGATTGCTATCTCAGATTAGATAAGGCATTGGCAGATTTCTTCGCTTATCTCGACCAGACCGTAGGCAAGGGAAATTATCTCACCTTCCTCACCGCCGACCATGGAGGCGTAAACAACGCCACCTTCCTGCAAGACCAGCGAATCCCTGCCGGCATTTGGAACAAGAAGGGACTGGTAGATGAATTGAACAAGAGTCTGAAGACAAAGTTCAACACCGACAAGGACCTAGTAAAGACAATTATGAACTATCAGGTATTCTTCAATACAGACATCATCGAAGAACTCGGTCTGGATTACGCAGCCATCAAGCAGGTGGTAGTAGACAGACTGAAGAAAGACAAGGACGTGCACTATGCCTTCGACATGGAGAAGATCTCTATCGAGAGCATCCCTGAAGAGCTGAAGTTCCGCGCCATTAACGGTTATAACCGCGAGCGCAGCGGAGGTGTTCAGATTGTACTGAAACCAGGTCACTACGATTATTACAGCAGCAAGGGAACTACCCACGGAGCATGGAATCCATACGATATCCATATTCCTTGCCTGTTTATGGGTTGGGGCATCCAGCACGGCGAGAGTGCCCAGCCTCACTATATGACAGATATTGCCGCTACCGTTTGTGCGATGCTGCATATTCAGGCACCTAACGGCTGCATCGGCACACCGATATTCTAATAAAAAGCAAAAAGCCAGATAATAACAAAGGCTAGGTTCACGATTCTGGGAACCTAGCCTTTATTTTTTATTCAAAAGAAGATGTTCTTCTATTCCGAGAAGAACATCTCTTATTCTTCGTTCATAATCTTCATATATTCCTCGTAAGAAATATATCTGCCACCCATCGATTTGAGATGAGGAGTCTCCAACTGACAATCTATCATCTTGCCACCGTGCTCCTGCAAGTATCTGGCAAGGAAGATGAGGGCAATCTTAGAAGCTGACGGAACCCTGGAGAACATGCTTTCTCCTATAAAAACCTTGCCGATGGTGACACCATAAAGTCCACCCACCAGTTCATCAGTTTCATTATCCCATACCTCTACGCTCGCCGCAAAGCCCTGCTTATGGAGGGCAGTAAATGCTTGGATGATGTTCTCGCCCAGCCATGCGCCATCTTCCCAATACCGTCCGTCGGTCTTGCTGCATCCCCGTATTACACCATCGAAATCTTCGTTGATTCCTACGCTGTATCGGTTCTTTCTCATCAGGGTACGCATAGAATGACTGATGTGGATTTCATCAGGAAAGATGACGAAACGCTTCATCGGACAGAACCAGAGTATTTCAGGCTGGTTACGGAAACTATACCAGGGAAAAATGCCATTGCTATAAGCCAGCAACAGGCGGTCGATGCTCAAATCGCCACCAATCGCAAAGCATCCATCCTCATCGCCATAATGCGGATCGGGAAAGTAAATCTCGTCCGCAGTATCATCTATCTGTAATATCATACGCTTATCTTTTATCAAGAATATTCTTGACTAGACTTACATTCTAATAATTAATCACCAGTTCCTTTCCGTCAAAGTCGACATGCGCCTTGCCACCCTTCTTGAGTTTGCCGAAGAGCAGCGCCTTCATCAGGATCGGTTTCAGGCGGTTACCGATGACACGGTCCATCTCGCGGGCACCATATTCCTTGGTAAAGCCCCACTTCAGCAACTGTTCACGCGCAGCATCGGTTAACGTTACGGTAACTCCCTTTGCTGCCAGTTTCGCATCGAGCTGACGAAGTTTCTTGGCCAGAATCAGCTCTGCCATGTGCTTATCCATATCGTTGAACACCACCATGTCGGAAAGTCGGTTGATGAACTCTGGCTTGAAAGTCTTCTTCACCTGTGCCAACATCGCTTCGCCACGACTTACGTTTCCGTTGAAACCTACGCTAGCACGCGAAGCATATTGCGCTCCGGCATTCGATGTCATCACGAGGATTACGTTACGGAAATCAGCCTTCTGACCCTTATTGTCGGTCAGACGGGCATAGTCCATTACCTGGAGCAGGATATTGTAGATATCGCTATGCGCCTTCTCTATCTCATCGAGCAGAAGTACACAGTTTGGCGTCTTGCGGATGGCATCGGTCAGAAGTCCTCCATCTTCATAACCCACGTATCCGGCAGGCGAGCCGATAAGTTTAGCCACGGTATGTTTCTCGGTATATTCACTCATATCGAAGCGTACCAGTTCGATGCCGAGCTCCTTTGCCAACTGTCGTGCCACCTCGGTTTTTCCTACTCCGGTAGGTCCCACGAAGAGGAGCGAAGCCAATGGCTTGTCATCATCTGTCAATCCCGCCTTCGCCATCATCACAGCCTCAACCACCTTATCTACAGCCTTATCCTGACCATAAATCTTGTCGAGTATGCGCTGGCGGAGCGTAGCCAGAGCATCGTTGTTTTCATCTTTCATCGCAGCCGCATCAATCTTGCAGACTTTAATCAGAATCTGCTGGATGATTGACTTGGTTACGTAAGAGCGCTGGCGATATTCCACAGGATGCACCTCCAGATAAGCACCCGCCTCATCCATCAGGTCGATGGCCTTGTCTGGCAGACAGCGGTTGCTGATATATTTGGCGCTGGCACGGACGGCATATTCCAGAGCGTCCTTGCGATAAGTCACGTTGTGGAACTTATTATATTTATACTGCAAGCCCTCCAGTATCTTGATAGCCTCCTCCTCGGTAGGTTCCTTGATGTCAATCTGCTGGAACCGGCGCACGATGCCCTTGCTCTGAGCCATATACCGGTTGAATTCCTCATAGGTGGTAGAGCCGATAAAACGGATGTCACCAGCCTCCAGATATCGCTTCAGCATATTGGAAGCATCCGGTCCGCCATCAGAGCCACGACCGGCACCTATCATATTATGAATTTCATCAATGTAGATGATGGTGTTGCCTTCCTTCACGGCTCCTTCCATCACCATCTTGATACGTTTCTCAAAATCGCCGCGATACTGGGCGCCGGCAAGCATCTGTCCCATATCCATACCATAGATGCGGGCTCCCTTGAGACGCTCGGGTACCTGATTCTCGTTGATGAGCTTGGCGAGACCATAAACCAAGGCTGTCTTACCTACACCTGGTTCACCGATGTGAAGCGGATTATTCTTCTCGGCACGGCAGAGCACCTGAATGGTTCTATCCAGTTCCTGTTCTCTTCCGATGAGCGGATTGTGTTCCTCTACCTGATCAGAGATGCAGGTAACCAACTGGTGCCAATCCTGAGGCTGTCGGCTTCTACCCTCCTCTTCTTCATCATAATCGTTATCATAGTCGTCCTCATCATATCCATCGCCCATCAGGAGCGTTTCGTCTCCAGGTTCATTTTCTAGCGGATAATAGCTATCCACGCTCGCCAGGAACTCGCCCTGTCGGTCTCCTACGTTCTTGCACAACAGGAAAGCAGCTTCAGAATTCTGTAAGCCAAACATCGCCTGCACGAAATGAGGTACATTCACAAGTTTTCTATCAGCGGCAGCAGCCAGGGCGCACGCCGTACCAAACATAGTCTTGAAGAGTGATGATGGTTCAGGCAGGTACTTGACGTTTTCAGGCACACGCTCCTGCTTGGCGAGCCATCCCACCAAGTCTTCGTGCATTCTAAGGCTGTCTACGCCTTCCTCCTGCAGCGCCTGACAGAATGCATACTGCCTGAGCAGCGCCAGAAGCATGTGCTCGGGCATCACGAACTCGTGGTCGAAAAAACGAGCCTGCTTCATCGCATCATCCATCAAGACGCTCATATATCGGGTTAATCCCATACTATCCATTCTATTCTTTTCCTTTCTTTATTATGGGGGGAAGCAAAAGAGCTTATTTCATCCAAAGGTTATCAACCCTTTTATTTTTCTCCAGCTTCTCTTCAATACCCTCTAAATTTCCATTCTTTATTCTGGCATATAAGTGAGCTTCAGCGGATACTTCTGCGTACGGGCTTTCTCCATCGCCTTCTCTACCTTACTCTTGGCGATATCGTAGCTATAGGTACCCACCACGGCTTTCTCCTCGTGGTGAACCTTGAGCATGATCGCCTCTGCCTCTGCCTGCGATTTGAAGAAGATGGTTTCGAGGATTTCCACCACGAAGTCCATCGGTGTGAAGTCATCGTTGAACATCATCACCACGTAACGCCCCGGCTCCTTGAGCCTGGTCTTCTGGCGTTCACGAATTGCAGTCTGTTCTTGAGCCATTTCTATTATTGATTACTTGATATAAGCATTCGTAATTTCCACAACATAAACATCGTGGAATCCACCCTTGGCACCATACCACTGGAGCAGGTCCTTGTCGAGGAACTTCTCGGCGGTCATACTGTCCTTATAAAGTTTGCGGCATTCCAAGGTGAGTCGTGACTGATCGAAGGCGATGCTGCCGTTATCTGTTTCTACAGGAATCAGTCCTGTTTCCTTCACCTTATCCAAATCGCGTCCGCTCTTAGAGCCGCAGAAGTTATAAATCTTCCGAGCCTCCTCGCTGTTGCCGAGGAAAGAGAGAGTCATGAATTCATTCTCCTCGATGATGCCGTGGGTGAAACGCTCCGGACGGATAAAGACCACAGCCACCGGCTTGTTCCAAAGCCATCCCAAACAGCCCCAAGAGGCGGTCATCATATTGAAATGATCCTTGTTGCCGGCACATACCAGCATCCACTCCTTACCAATAGTCTCGAAGACGTTGTCATTCAGTTCTTTTACGTTGATCTTTTCCATCTTATCTGTTCCTTTCTTTTTAATTTCTAATTACCATAAAATTGCGACAGCAGTATTCTGATTGCTGAATGCTGCCCATATCAACTGCAAAGATACAAGAATAATCTGAAAAAGCGAATGTTTCTATCAGAAAATATCGAAATCGCAGAAAATATTAGTAGGGTATCAAGATTGCATCAGGTAGAAGAGTGGTAAAAAACAATTTAAAAGTCCACAAAAACAAATAAAAAGCGGAAAAACATTGCTTTCATGAAAAAAAACGCCATTTTCTGATACGACTTATCGAAATTATCACTATCTTTGCAATCGATACCCTTGCCGAAAGCCCACAAGAAGGCAGGAGGTCAGGGTGACATATACATATTAAGGCGTAACTGAACGCTTTGGTTTTGACGTGTTAGAACTTCGCAACTTCAAACAGAATGTCAAGAACAAAGCAACGGGGACGCCCTACAGGGTGTATTATATACAGTCCTCTTTGGCTTCGAGCAAATACTCGTTGGTAGGGAGGAGGAATTATATACACATCTACGTGGGGCTTTCAGCGTTGTCTCGTTTCGACATTCTGGGCAATGCGAAGGCCTTAACACGTGGAACGAGCGACAGGACTGGCTCCACGTTTTTTTATGTTTATGCAAAAATAAATATTAACTGCCAATATTGGAGTCGTTGGCTTATTATTGAAAGCCATGGGTGCAACGCCTTTTTCGATAGCAACATACTTACCTAAAGAGAATTTTACTCTTCAGAATGGTATCTATGTGTCTAATAAAATTAAACTAAGCCGAAACTTATACAGATACTTGCCATATCAGTATCTTCTTGACTTGCTAGGCACAAAAGAGCTGCATGTCAGCAACCGACAACTTTACGACGATCTAAACGAACATGGTTTCGTCAAAGATTTCAAAAAATCATTTGGACCTACGCCTATATTAAGAAACAAGAAGCTACAAGAACGAAACAGAATTGCCACTGCCCTTCAACGAAAAATAGCATTCTCATGTTGCATATCTTGTTGGACATATGATATTGCTTACGAAACAGGAAAACCATCAGAGAATTATTTGATGTGGGAACACTATTCCAAAGCCCCACCTGAGCAAGAAGGAACAGAAAATATTGGCATTAGGATTACAACAACCTGCTTAGATTTAATTAACTCTATACAAAACCAAGACAAAGAGTTTGTTATGGGAGAAATGAGTTATGGAAAAGAAGACAATCGAGAGCACTTTGTTGAAAAAGAACTTTTCTTCAAAAGAGATTTTTATCAAGATGAACGAGAAGTGCGCATCTGCGTTTTCGACTTCAGTGACCACTTTAGGGTTTCTATTAATCCAGAAAAGTTAATCAAAGAAATTACCCTCTCACCATTCGTTCCTAAAGCCATAAGAAATGAAATCAGGGACGAGTTATACACAAAGTACTCCTGGCTTCAAGACAAAATTTTAGATTCGCAAATATTTACAACAAATAACTTATAATTATGAAAAGACTTACATTTATCATTATTTTTGTAATCCAATTACTCAATGTAACGGCCTACGACTTCGAGGTAGATGGAATTTATTACAACATTACTTCAGAAAAAAACAAAACTGTAGAGGTAACGTATGGAAAAACAAAATCAGACGGCTACTCTTACTATTGTAATTACAATGGCAATATCACTATACCTTCAACTATCATGCATAATGAGCAAATCTATTCTGTGACAAAAATTGGCAACTATGCATTTGCGACATCATACGATGAAATGTTCGAAAGTTATAGTAAAGATCTAAAAAGCATCAAATTACCATCTAGCATTGAATGTGTTGGAGAAAATGCCTTTCATTGGTGCAATGCACTAACAACAATTATTTTGCCGACCTCCATTAAAAGCATCGAAATGGAAGCTTTTACAGGATGCGACAATCTAAGCGCATGCTACATTCTTTGTACCACACCACCAACCGTAAAAATAAATTCTTGGATATTTCCTTTCCCAAAAAAATGTAAATTTTTCGTTCCACAAAAGGAGCTATATATTAAAGATTCGACATGGAAACAATACGAAAACAAAATAAGTGAAATCGTGACTATAGACACGAAAACGTTTGAATACACCGGAAAAAGACAAGACTTAATATGGAATAACAACCTTACAGACTACCAATTAAAAGTTTCAGAAGAAAAGACAGAAAAAGATGCAGGAAAGTATTCCATGCCAGTTCATTTCCTTTTCACTAAGGATAATAAAGAATTCTATTCTTACGACCAGAGCTTCGACTATACTATTAACAAGAAGCAACTTACACTTAAAATAAACGATAACAAAAGAATGTACGGAGAAGATAATCCAGAATTCAGTTATACAGAGCTTAGTGGATTTGTTAATGGAGAAAGTGCTGCAAATCTAGCAAGCAGTCCTATCTTAACATCTAACACCAACTCCAATAGTAAAGTTGGCACATATAATATTATAGCAAGTATTGAGGACAAAAACTATAGCATCAGTAAGGAATGCAAAGGTACACTAACTATTGAAAAGGCACCATTGACCGTAACTGTCAATGCCTTGAAGACATACGGGAAAAAAGAACCGATAGAACTCAAATGCACATACGAAGGTCTGAGAAATGGAGAAACAGACATTGATGCAACTTTTACAACAAACTTTACTGTTGAACAATTCAGTGATGTTGGAGAATATCCTATCACCATAACAGAAGGTTCTGCTGAAAACTATTATTTTAAAAAAATCAAGCCAGGTGTTTTGACCATAACTCCTGCGCCATTAACTATCAGCACAGGACATTATCGTAAAACATATGGAGATAAAAACCCTATATTTTATTATAATATTAACGGTCTATATTACGAAAATCAAGATAAACTGGCAAAAGAGCCAACCTACAAAACAAAAGCCACCACTGAAAGTTCTGTAGGATTATATAGCGTTATACCAGAGGGGGCAGATGCCGGAAAAAACTATACTATCGGGTACAAAGAAGGAACACTGGAAATAACTAAGAGACAACTAGATATTTACCCAGAAAATACAGAAAGGGAATACAATCAAGAGAATCCTAATTTTACTGCAAGATATGAAGGTTTTGCTTGCGAAGATAACGAAAGTTGTCTAGAACAAAAACCGACCTTTTATACTGATGCAACTAAAAATAGTTCTGTTGGCAACTATGGGATTTATGCAAAAGGAGCTATGAGCACAAATTACGACTTCTATTATCATTGGGGAAATCTTACTGTCAAAAAAGCAAGCCAAAGTATCATATGGGAACAAAATTTTGGCAAAGTAGAAGTAGGTAACCAAGTAGAACTCTTTGCTAAAGCAACTTCCGGTCTACCTATTGAATACAAAGTTACACCAGACAACGCAGAAACATATTCTGTTGGCGAGCAACAATACTTGGATTGTCAAAAAGCTGGAGAAATCACAATCAGTGCTACACAATCAGGAAACGCCAATTACAATGGAGCGCTGAGGATTTCCAAAAAACTAACTATTGATGACACCACAGACATCAATAGTATTCTAGCAGACAAGGAAAACATCAAAGCCTACTATAACCTATCTGGCAAGATGCTATCAGCTCCTCAAAAGGGAGTCATTGTCATCAAGTATAAAGAAGGAAAGACCAAGACTGTTCTTATAAAATAGAGCAAATCACTTTCCTCCATTTTTTATCAAAACAAGAAAAAGGGCGATTTTTTACCCATATCTATGTTTTTTAATGAGATATGGGTAAAAAATCGCCCATTTTTACAATTATTCACTAAACAGGTCATCTGCCACAACCTCGCTCTGCACCCTATTCCAATAGGCATTATGAGCTACCCCATAAGTGGTAACCATCGTAAGATGAATCGCCTTGCGATGAGAAACGGAAGTACCAAAGCGGGAGAGCTTGTGACGAAGAACAGCATCGTAATCCTTATCTATCACAAACTCATTCTGCGAGAACTTCATCTCACAGACATTGACCGTATTATCGGCACGCTCTATCAGCATATCAATCTGCGCTCCAGCACCATAAACCGGGTCATCTTTCACCTGCCAGGAATACGTATTGGTAACAACGCCCGAAATGCCAAGCGCATGCTTGATTTGAGGAATATGCTGGAAACATACCCGCTCGAAAGCCAAACCGCACCATGAATACCGGAGAGAAGAAGTATAATTGTGAGACCAGAACGAAGGATCATCGGTTTTGTTTTCCTGCATAAACTTCAGATAGAATAATGAGAAGTTATCCATCAAGCGATAGATGGCATTATATTTCCTGGCACCATAGGCATTGGTACGGACGATAAAACCACAATGCTCCAAATCTTCCAAGATTCGGGAAAGATTACCATTATCTGCAAATCCCAAACCAGACACGATCTCCTCTCTACGCATTCCGCCTAACTTCTTCCCCAAGATACTCACCACATCTATATATTTATCAGAATTACGGAAGAGGGAATCATACAACTCCCTGAACTCATAATGCAAAAGTCCCTGAGGTGCAAAGAAAAGAGAATCTATATTCTGAGCCAAGCTCCTGCCCTTCTGCATCAAAGACCAATAATAGGGAACACCACCCATCACCATATAGGCTTCCAGCAAATCATATCGAGAATAAGCCAAGCCCATAGCCTCGCTATATTCCTCACACTCGTGAAGGGTGAAAGGCTCCAGGAATATCTGATAATTCACACGATTATGAAGTCCGCCATGATTCCTGAAAATCTTATTGATAATCCAGGATGTGGCAGAACCGCAAATAATGAGCAGGATGTCGTCTCGCATGGAAGCCCATCCATTCCAGAAAAACTCCAAAGCCGTGACAAACTTAGACCTAGGCGTATCCATCCAAGGCATTTCGTCGATGAAAACAACTTTCTTCTTCGCTGATGACTGGCGAATAAGCTCCTTCAACATATCGAAAGCCTCCAGCCAATGCTTAGGAGTAGAAGACGCAGCAAATCCTGCGTTCTCCAAAGAAGAACGCCAACCATACAGTTGCTCTTGCAAAGACCCATTAGCAAGACCGGAATGAGAAAAAGTAAACTTATCCTTAAACGTCTGTTTGATGAGATAAGTCTTTCCCACACGTCTTCTTCCATACAACGCTACGAATTTTGAGTCATCGGAATTATACGCTTCCCACAACTCTGCCTGCTGTTTCTTTCTGCCTATCAACATATTATAATCCTCCTATATTGATGTTTCTACTTATTAAACTAAGGGCAAAGATAATAAAAACAATCGGTATAATTGGCGGAAAATACATTTTTTAACCCATATTCCGCCAATTATACGCTTATACTTGGCGGAAAATGCCTTTTTAGACCCCTTTTTCGCCAAGTATAGCATACAAAACCACCCTTGATTTAAATTAAATCTTTACATGTGGGATAAAAATAATTCACATTTTGCTTTGTCAGTTGCCCAAAAGGCAGTACCTTTGCACCCCGAATACCGAAAGCCGGGAAGGCGGAAGGCTTCGATTTATTATTCATTTATAAACATTTAATTTAATGTACAAAACAATTTTCAACAAGCGCAACAGCTTGAAGTTCAACCGATTCTCTAACAAGAACTACTCACTCTTCGCAGTTTTGGGAAGAGAGGTACTTGTTGGTGCACTCAGCGTTGCTACCCTGAGCCATGCTAAGGCAGCAGGCGTAAGCACAGAGGGAGCCAAGGTTGATTCTACCCTCTACAAGGGCGGAAAGGCTTACGAGCTGGATGCGGTGAGCGTTACCGGATCTCGTGCGCCGATGACTGTAGAGCAGTCACCTAAGATTGTGTCTGTCATTACCCGCGACGATATTCATCGTGCGGCTGCGCAGACTATCAACGATGTATTGAAATTAGCTACCGGCGTGGATGTCCGTCAGCGTGGTGGCTTTGGTGTTCAGACGGATATCTCCATCAATGGTGGAACCTTTGACCAGATTACCATTCTCTTGAATGGCGTCAACATTTCCAATCCTCAGACTGGTCACAATGCTTCTGATTTTCCTGTAGCTCTTGCTGACATCGACCACATCGAAGTGCTCGAGGGGGCAGCATCGCGCTTATTCGGAACTTCAGCCTTCAATGGTGCCATCAACATCGTTACCAAGAAGGCTAAGAGTGAGGGGGTATCTGCAAGTGTAGAAGGCGGAAGCTTTGGAAGTTTCGGAGCACAGGGACGTGTGCAGACGGCTTTTGAAACGGGCAAGTGGACCCAGGCTTATTCCGTAAGCGGAGGTTACAAGCGCTCGGATGGCGGCACGGAGAACAGCGACTTCGAGAAGGGACAGGGCTACGGCAATCTCTCTTTCTCTTACGACCAGCGTTTCGACATCAACGCCCAGTTGGGTATTGCTAGCCAGAGCTATGGTGCCAATACTTTCTACAGCGCCAAATATAACAACCAATATGAGAAGACAGACCACGGTCTGGCTTCGCTCAATCTGAGTCTGCACAACCAGGAGAAGACCTGGGAGATTGCGCCTCAATTCTATTATAACAAATTCAAGGATCACTATCAGCTGATTCGTGGAAAGGCTGGAGCAGCAGCAGGCGAGAACTATCACGACCTAGATGTTTATGGTGGTGGACTGAATGCCAACGTGGCTTGGGCTTTGGGTAAGACCGCAGTGGGTTTCGATATCAGCAAGGAGTGCATCTACTCTACTGCATTGGGCGAGGAACTCGCAGAGAAAGACTATAAGGATATCTCGGGTTCTGACCGTCAATATACCCGAAAGGGCGAGCGCACCAATACCAACATCATGTTGGAGCACAACTTCATCTTCGGCGGCTTCACCTTGTCGGCTGGTGTCTTGGCTAACAAGAACACAGGTTTGGACAACGACTTCCGTTTCTATCCTGGTGTGGATATGAGTTATCGTCCTAACGACAACTGGAAGTTCTACGCTTCCTGGAACAAGGCATTGAGAATGCCTACCTACACCGACTTATACATAAGTAATGCGGTGCAGCAGGGCGACATCAACCTAAACCCGGAGAAGAACTCAACCTTCAAGGTGGGAACTCAATATCGCCAGACTGGTTTTGCCGCAACCGTAAGCGGATTCTACGCACACGGCACCAACATGATTGACTGGGTTCAGACTTCAGAAACGGAATTGGCTGACCATAAGTATCACGTGATGAACATCGGAAAGCTCAACAACATGGGCTACAACGTAGATGCTACTATCTACATGAGAGAATTGGTACCAAACAGTTTCATCACCCGCATCAAGTTGGGTTATGCTTACATCTATCAGGATCATAAGACCGAGACAAACATTCTGAAATCACTCTATGCATTGGAGTATCTCAAGCACAAGGCTGTATTCGGTCTGGATCATCAGATTTGGAGCAAGCTTTCAGCTTCGTGGAGCGTAAGATGGCAGCAGAGAATGAATGGCTATCATCCATATACCAAGGTAGATTGCAAACTGATGTGGGACGAGAAGAAATACAATATCTTCGTGAAAGCCGACAACATCACTTGCCACCGCTACTACGACCTCACAGCTGTTAAGCAGCCAGGTTTGTGGATTATGGCAGGAGCCAGCGTAAATCTCGGCCGATAATATAATCAGATAATAATCATCCCAAAAGATGATAAATATCCGAAACACGATTCGGATATCAAATAAAAAACGAGCCTTGATGGAGGTTTCTTCCTACCGTCAAGGCTCGTTTCCTTTTATTCCGGCTATTTCCTTTTATTTCAGTTATTCCGGTTTCTGATATTTTCCGTTCACTTTTATCGGTTCGAGATGGATTCCCACATGGGTATCTGCACCGAAGTGCTGCTTCAGTTTTGTTTCTATATGAGTAGCATGCTCATGTGCCTCATAAAGCGAGAGAGAACCCGGCATGCGGACATGCATCTCTATCGCAATCTTGTTTCCGATGCGACGGGTACGCAGGTTATGAATCTCTCCTACTCCCTGCTCTTCGTTCGCAACCTTCAGAATTTCATCTTCCTCCATTTCCGGAAGACTGGCATCCGTCAGTTCTTTCACAGACTGCATCACCAGTCCCCAGGCAGCCTTGATGATAAAGGCACTCACGATGATGGCTGCAAGCGGATCGAGCACCGCCCATTTTTCTCCCAGGATGATGGCACCACCAATACCGAACATCGTTCCGATACTCGATAAAGCATCGCTGCGATGATGCCAGGCATTCGCCACAACAGCCTCGGAATGATATTTCTTTCCGGCTTTTACCGTAAACTGATAAGCCCACTCCTTCATCACGATACTTACGATGGCAGCAATCAAGGCTACAACGCCCGGCTGCTGGAGTGTCTCGCCGCAGATGGCACGATAGGTCTTGGTTACGCCAGAATAACAGATCATCACACCCACCACGAAGAGCGAAATGCCGATGATGGCTGTGGCAAGCGTCTCGTATTTGCCATGACCATAATCATGGTCCTTATCCTTCGGCTTATTGCCCAGTTTTACGAATACCAGTACCACCACATCGGTGGCGAAATCGGTAAGCGAATGGATGGCATCCGCTATCATAGCTGCCGAATGTCCGAGAATACCTGCAGCAAACTTCAGCACGAGCAGCACCACATTGATGATGCTTCCCGCTATCGTCACCTTATATACTTCCTTTACTCTATCCGCATCAGCGGAATGATTCTTTTTCGTTTCTGCGGGCATCTCTTGCTCGTTATATATTCTCTCATTCTTGTCCATACTATAAAATATAACAGAAGTCCTTTGCTTCCTTAATAATGTTTTTGTATAACCAAATTCCTGTCTTTCATGAATTGAGCGGCAAAAGTACATCTTTTTTCTGAAATCGGATAAAAAGAGAGATTAAAAAAGTATAACGAATAGGGAATAATGTGATGACGAAGAGAGAAAAGCATGGAATTTTGTGATAAAACGCCTTAAAACAATAGGAATTTTGTGATTTTCAGAGCGAATTCCTTTGGAATTTTGTGATAAAGTTGTATCTTTGCACTCGAATAAGAACTATAAACATATTGATTATGAAGCTTTTGCGCAGAAAGATTGATAATTATCTCAAGGAATGGAAAAGCGATAAGGAGAGAATGCCCCTCATCGTGAAGGGAGCCCGACAAGTAGGAAAGACCGCTTCCATCCTACAATTCGCCCATGACAACTATCAAAATGTGGTTGCCATCAACTTCGTATTGCAACAAAAATACAAGGCAATCTTCGAAGAAGGTTACGAGGTAGACAGCATTATCCGGAACCTCACCCTCATCAATCCTTCTCTCAAGATAGAAGCAGGTAACACACTCATCTTCTTCGACGAGATGCAGGATTGTCCTGCCTGCGCCACCAGTCTGAAAGCCTTCAAGATAGATGGCAGGTACGATGTTATCTGCTCTGGCTCGCTTATGGGTATCAATTATCGCGAGATAGAATCGAACAGCGTGGGATATAAGGAAGACTACACGATGCACTCAATGGATTTCGAGGAATTCCTATGGGCAAAAGGTTATGATTCTGCCTTTATAGAACGCCTTTACGAAAAGATGGTCTCCATCACACCACTTTCTAATATGGAAATGGATATTTTAGAGAGGCTATTCCGTGAATACATGACCATCGGAGGAATGCCTGCCGTAGTCAATATGTACGTGAGCAACGGAAACTTCAGCGGCACGCTCAAGATACAGCGCCAGCTTCTTCTTGACTATGAGGAAGACATTACGAAATATGCGCAAGGACTCGACAAAGGAAAAATCAAGAACGTGTACGACCATATTTCTGTCTTCCTGGGACAAGACAACAAGAAATTTCAGATAAGCAAGATTGCCCATGGAGCAAGAAACAGAGAATACGTTGGCACCATCGAATGGCTTCGTGATGCAGGTATCATCAACGTTTGCTATTGTCTCGCCCAAGTATCCTTACCTCTGAAAGGCAACTACGACCCGAAATCGTACAAACTCTATTATAAGGACACGGGCTTGCTGGTTGCCTCGCTAGATGAGGAATCGCAAGAAGACATCAGAGTGAACAAGAACTATGGTACCTACAAGGGCGCCATCTACGAAAACATCGTTGGAGACATGCTGGTAAAGCAAGGCTATAATCTTTACTTCTATCGCAACGAGAAATCTACCCTAGAGATGGATTTCTTCATTCGTGATGCCCAGTCGCTCATCCCCGTTGAAGTAAAAGCCACGGATAATGCCACCAAGTCGCTCGCCAAGCTAACAGCACAAGATGGTAAATATCCCGACATCAGATACGGCATCAAGCTCTGCAATAAGAACATCGGTTTCAATGGTAAGTTTTACACCTTCCCCTACTTCCTCACCTTCCTGCTCAAACGATTTGTGAGAAGAGAAAGATAGAAATGCAGAAAAATCCCTCAGAGAGGGATGATTCTGTATTTACCATTATAAGTTAACGAACTTAAAATATCAAGCCGTAACCGTTAATTCTGCGAAAGAAAACTGCGGAAATCCGCAAAAATTCTACGTATAATTAATAAAAGTATTATTTTTGCAAAAGAAAAATGCGGAAATCCGCAAAAATCTTTCCTGTTATGATTGTAAATATAGAGACTAATATCTACCTTTGCTACGTATAGACGATAGTTTTATGAAGTATGTGATAACAGGCGACCTCATCAAGAAATACCAAAACGATGACGGCATCGTATTTATGGACGTATTTGATTTCTTGTTGGATAAAGATTCTATATGAAAACTTAAATAAAATAAAAAGGAGGGTGTGTCATAAGTTAATGACACACCCTCTTTTCTAAATATCAGTCTAATTGCTTAAACTCAAAATCTGCTTTGCTGCAACAACTCTTCTTATAGTCGAATTGGTACATACGCATATACTGCTCTTGAATCTCTTTCGCTCCATTATAAAATGGATCGCAAGTATATGATTTAGTTGTCACTGTTATCTCCATTTCAGGAGTCAACACTTGTCCATTTGTTCTCTTGATACGCTTAGGGCGTACAGCAAAAACTCTTCCCATAATCTTAACTTTTTTAATTGTTTGACTTATTTTTTTCAGAAATTTTTCTTATCCATTCGTTTAATTCCTTACCAACCATTTCTGGCTCTAAAGAATTTATTGTTGCCAATGTCACATAGCAATCGGCTTTATCAATCTTATCGATTTTCTCAGGACATCCGATACGTTCCAATGTTTTCTTGAGCATTTCTACATTGTTGGCTCTATTACCTAACTGTACAATGACCTTAGATTTATCATTCTCATCAGGCATGGTATCCATATATACCTTGCCCTCTTCGTCATTTTGGTACTCACAAGCTAAGGTTGACCAATACCACGTAAAGAGATTCCAATCCTTACGCTCGTCAACAGCATTCATCCATTGTATAGTACGATGCTCCTTTTGGAGAACTCCCATCAGATAATCTACTCTCTTGATAATATATTGCTGAAGTTCAGGAGAAGATTTGAATCTACTGATAAAGCTACCTTTTGGCACATCCATTGCCAAAGGAGGATACTCCCACCAAAATTCACGTTGTCTTCTTCCACCATTATCCCATTTCAAGCACTTTGAGAAGTTCCAATCCCCTTCATAACGAGCCTGAATATAATAATGATTATCATAGAATCCCATGTCTATCATTCCTGGATTACCATCATTACGAGTAATCTGCAATGGACAGTCCTCGCTTTCAAGCGATGCTATAGTCCAGCGAGCCTTTGTCCATCTCTCAACAGCTTGTTCCCAAAGCGAAGTATTGTATTTTCGTTGGTCAACGACAGTAGTCGCTTTATTCTCCGCAGAAACAGAATTTCCTTCGCTTTTACTTGAATTCAACATTGCATGATTAACATCAGAAAGGACATTCAAATCAACCAACAGATGTTGCTTTGCTTCCTTTTCCTCGTCATCATTTCCTTCTTTTGCCTTATTATAAGCCGCATTGAAATTTCCAATCGTTTGTTCCTTTACATCATCAGGAAATGGTTTAAAATCCTTAGCATACAAATCTTTGCGCAAAGCCTCAACAACGTCAAACAATGTTTTTAACAAAGCATTCTCGTTAGGACTTTTCTTCTTACTTGGCTCACAAACTATAGTTATCACTTGTTTGACTGCTCCACTAAGTTTTTGGATATTCTCTGGCTCACAATGCATTGCCACAAGTGATGTCTGATATTGTAGTTCTAACTTTTCAGATTCTGTAAGTTCCCCATCCTTCACAGCATTATACAATGTGTCGAGAAATTTCTGATAAATTTTCAACTTCTCACCAAAGACAGTATTACTTCTATCATGTGCTATTCGCCATTCTTCGGACTTTTGAGCTTGTTTTTCTTGCCATTCCTGCTGACTTTTATGCAGATGTTCTTCCTTGTCCGTTTGTCCTTGCAACAATAATTGGGTAATAATTGCTGTAATCACGACACCCAGGATGGCAGCCATTAAACGACTTGCTATTTCCAAATCCGTAAAGACCTGAAAGAACCATGCTCCCAAAAGAATCATTACTCCCAAAAGCACAGAACCCCAAAAGAATTTCTTATTATACATATCTATTTCACGTTAAACTTGTTCACTACCTTTATAATGGAATCTACATAATCTTCCCTTTTCACAACTCGTTGAGCAGGATGATAGGTATCCAGGCACAATCTGCCATCCTTGTTATAGACAAACATACATTTGTCATTTCCCAATGGAACCACCTCATGCTCAGTGTGCTCATCTATGCCCCAATCTTTCTTGAAAAGCCACATTGTATTGGCAAAACAAATCACTTGTGGGTCATACAAACGTATCTGTTCTTCAACAATGTCTTTCCACTGCTCATAAGCCTGTGCCAACTCTTCATCAGAAGTAGATCTATAACCTGGCATTTTATCGACATTGATATAAGCAATATCCTTCAACAAATCAACCATAGACTTATCATCACGAATATATGGCACATCGCTATCACCATAAAGTTTATGATTACGTATGCCAAAGAGACTATAGATAATGGGTTGCCAAGTTGTATTCTTGAAAGCATCATCATTATTGAAAGCACCATAAACTTCCCAACCACCGCCATAGGGTTTACCTTCCTTCATATCATCATACGGCTGTTTTAATATCCACATGATACGAGGAGAAGACTGACAATAGCCTTCGATATTGAACACTCCATCTGGCAACGGCCAAAGGTCATCTGTTGAAATTCCCAACTCTTTAGCCCTTGCATAAATCTCTTCCTTGATTTTCTCCTGCCCTTTGCGAATGTCTTCAGAAGATAGTTTTTTTGAATTTATCATATATCTACAATTATAATATTAAACATCTACCGTTTTGTCATCAAGCTCAAATTAATCGGCATAATCATAAGAGTTTCTTTCTTCCTCGTTCTGCGCTTGCACAACCTTTGCTAAATAAGGTCTTAGAATTAGCCAATCAGAGAACATTTCTACTGGTATTTCTACGCCAGAGCAATAAGCAGAACTTGCTTGTTGAATTCGCCTACTAAAGTTTTGTTTCGTATGATTTAATAAAACTTACATTATCTAATTCAACCTGGCTCAATTCGCTTGATACTTTTTTTCTTTTTGGAGAATACCAATCAAACTGTTTGAAGTATTTTTTCAAGCTCTTACTCTTAAAAATATATCCATGACGAGCAAAGATATAATTACGCATAATACGCAACTCTTGCTTACTTTTTCCTTCTAGATCAGACTCAGTAACTCTACGCTGGCTAAGCCAATCGTAATCAGTCTTCTCTATAAAAGTCTCATCATCTGAATTCTTCTCAACTTTCGAACTCGCATTAGGTTGGCAGTTCAAAAAGAAGCCATAATTAGCTTTTGGTGCAATAATCGGTAAAAACATGAACAAAAATAAAGCCCAAAAAGCACCCGAAACAAACATTCTATTTAAAGAATACTTTATTTGTCCTTCAAGAAGTTTTGTTGAGCTAGTCCAACGAGCTACTCCTGCCGAAATTACTTCATCGTAATTCATATACGTATAAATAGCTGTTACGATAGCAGGAATAACGGCAACCAAACAAGAAAGAGTAGCGAGATAACCCATTTGGCTTTTAGGGAGGTTAGAATAAATAGAAAATCCGCATTGTATTCCCCAAAATATCAAAAATAGAATCGCAATCAGAACTTCCAAGCACGAGATTAACCAACAATTCAATGTTTTCATATCACTCACCATTTAATTATTAAACAAATCTTGATATACCTTACCCCATTCTCCCCAAGAATAAGATCGAGATGGATGATGTTGACGAATCATTAGAGCCTTGTCTTCACCACCGGTAGAAAACCAACGGGTATAAACCTTATCACCATTGGTAAGAGACATTTCTTCTCCATCCGTTTCCCCAAGACCACAAAGTCTATCAAAAAGACCATAGCCCCAAGTAATGATAACATCAGGTTTCAACTCTTCAAGAACCTCCTTGAAGGCAGGAATAGAATCGTTAAATTGTTCATCGGTCTCTTTCACACCAGGAGCCTCAAGATTGAACTGAACGAAATTATAGAATGCAACTTGATTCCATACATATTCTCGATCATCAACAGAAATCTCTCGATTCAACAAAGCTTTGGTTTGGCTTGTAAAGCCTTTATAATAAGCTCCATCTTCTCCACTCAAGAATCCGTCCATCATATCTATAGTAAAACTATGATGGCAAGGACAACCTGCACTATCTGCATCATAGTGGCTATGCCCTAAAATCAAGACTTTCTTACCACTATTCAAGAATCCTTTCTCGTAATCCTTACCAACAAAAGGATAAGCATTTACATGTTTCATACACTATTCTATTTTAAAGTTATTAAATGTCGGGGACAAAGATAGTTATTCTATTTGAAACCATCAAGTCCATAATGGTTCATAAGCGAAATTTCTTGATTTCGGCTTAACAAAAGTAGTAAAAATCGTTCTGTTTCATTGGTATATTATCATTTTGCCAGGTGTTCCCGAGACTTGGCGGGTTAAGATTTCGGTTTCGGCAAAATAAAAAAGCGTGGGAACTTACCCGTCACTCGTCCCACGGATTGAGGCCTTCGCATTGCCCTGCATTGTTGAACGAGCAACGTCGAAGCCCACGCCGATATGTATACACTTTTCCCTATACGGATATAAGACCTATCGCTTTGACGCAATAAGCCATACCAGTAAAGGGATGTGAATTAACACATCCCGAGAGCACCTACCGTTGCTATGTTCTGACAATGCATGAAGTTTGCGAAGTTTCAATCCGTCAAGAACAAAGCGCTAAGTATGCGCCTTTTCCATTATGTCGTGATTCTTACTCAGAATCATCGGCAAATATACGAATAATGTTTGAAAGAACAAAAGTTTTAAGCAAAAAATCTTCATTGAGGGATAAAATTCATCAAAATCTTCCCTCTCTGAGGGATTTTTCTGTATTTAACCACGCTATGCGAAATTTTTATTGTACTTTTGCACCCGTGCTTGGAAAAGCAACAAATAAAACAGAAGAGTAAACGATATGGCAGAAAAGAATAGCATACCCCAATTCGTGAATAGCGAATCTATTATGTCGGATAGCAACTATGTGAAGTGGCTCTCCGATTTGAAAGGTCGTATTCGCATCGCCCAACTCAAAGCGGCTATCAAAGTCAATGAAGAGTTGCACAAGCTTTATTGGAGCTTGGGAGAAGACATTTGTAACAAGCAAAAGCTATATAAGTGGGGCACTAATTTTATAAAGCAGCTTAGTTTGGACTTGCGTTCAGCATTTCCAAATGTAGAAGGTTTTTCTTGGTCAAATCTTTATAAAATACGCAAGTGGTATCTCTTCTATTCTTCGCAAAATGAATTTTTGTACCAAGCTGGTACAAAATTAGAAACTTTAGAAAGTACTAGCGTTCCTATGCCTGCGATTTTGCTTCGTGTACCCTGGAGGCATCAGACTGTCATTGTCTCAAAATGCAAGACCATACTGGAGGCAATGTTCTATCTCAACCAAGTGATTGAAGGCAATTTGAGTCGTAATGAGTTAGAACATATTATCGAAGCCCATCTTTATGAGCAAAAGGGAAAAGCCTTGAATAACTTTGAGTCCACACTCCCAGCGCCACAGAAAGCCTTGGCTAACGAGATGCTCAAAGACCCTTATAAATTGGATTTCTTATCCATGGCTGGCGACTTCTCGGAAAAGGACCTAGAGGATAAGCTGGCTCAAAACATTACTCGTTTTTTACTCGAACTGGGCAAAGGTTTTGCTTATGTTGGGCGACAAATGGAACTTACCACACCAAGTGGAAAATCATACTTCCCCGACATGGTTTTCTATCATACCAAACTCAAATGTTATGTTGTGATTGAGCTAAAAGTGGTTGATTTCATGCCAGAGTTTGTTGGCAAACTTAACTTCTATGTTGCAGCAGCCGACGAACTTTTAAAAGACGAAGGAGATAACCCTAGCATTGGTATTCTGCTATGCAAAGACAAAGATTCATCTGTTGTTGAGTGGGCTTTAAGAGGCATTACCACTCCATTAGGTGTTGCAAGTTACCAGCTACAAGAGGTATATGAGCGAACTTTACTCGAAATGAAAGAGCAATCCGCAAAGAATTCCACTAGCAATAACAACGATTAAGAAAGCATAAACAGAATATGGTACTAAATTACATTTGGATAGCATTTTTCGTGATTGCGTTCATCTTCGCACTCATCGGATTGGCAATGGGAGATACGACTATCTTCCAGAAGATTGTAGATTCCACCTTCGACTCATCCAAGAATGCCTTCGAGATTTCCCTCGGACTGACGGGCGTGCTCGCCCTCTGGCTTGGCATCATGAAGATTGGAGAGAAGGCGGGAGTTGTGAATGTATTGGCAAGAGCGCTCAGCCCGGTTTTCACCCGTCTCTTCCCCGATATTCCGAAGAACCATCCGGTGATGGGAAGTATCTTCATGAATATCGCTTCGAATATGCTGGGACTCGATAATGCGGCAACACCTACAGGATTGAAGGCGATGCAGCAGATGCAGGAACTCAATACGAAGAAGGATACGGCAACGAACCCGATGATTATGTTCCTGGTTCTGAACACCTCAGGACTCACCATCATCCCTACCACCATCCTCGCCTTCCGTGCCTCCTATGGAGCAGCCCAGCCTACGGATGTCTTCATCCCTATCCTGATGGCTACGCTCGTGGCTACGCTTGCCGGAATCATCATCACTTCGCTCTGGCAGCGCATCAATATCCTGCAGCCGGTATTGCTCGCTACCCTGCTGGGAATGTGCGCCTTCGTAGGCATCATCATCTGGGGATTCGGACAGATGGACAAGGATACGATGAATACAGTTACTACCCTGGCTTCGAATATGATTCTCCTGGGCATCATCCTCTGTTTCATCCTGGCTGGTTTCTGGAAGAAGGTGAATGTATATGATGCATTTATCGAGGGAGCGAAGGAAGGTTTTACTACTGCGGTGAAGATTATCCCTTATCTTGTAGCGATTCTCGTGGGCATCGGCGTGTTCCGTGCTTCGGGAGCGATGGATATGGTGATTCAAGGCATTTCGTGGTCGGTAGAACAATGCGGCTTGAATGCCGATTTCGTAGGCGCCCTACCTACCGCCATCATGAAACCGCTGTCGGGAAGTGGTGCACGAGGCATGATGCTGGAGGCGATGAAGAACTATGGTCCTGATTCGTTTGTGGGCAGATTGAGCTGCATCTTCCAGGGTTCCACCGATACCACCTTCTATATATTGGCAGTATATTTCGGAAGCGTAAGCATCAGGAATACCCGCCACGCCGTGGCTTGCGGCTTGCTTGCCGATTTGGCAGGAGTCATCGCAGCAATCGCTATAGCATATTTATTCTTCGGATAAGAGTCTCCCACAGATTTCACAGATTTACACAGATAATCTTTGAATGACGGCGCAAGCCCAATTTAACATTTAACACTTAACATTCAACATTAAGAAAGATAATGGCAAGTTTAAAATCACTCGCAAAGGATACCGCCATCTATGGTTTGAGCAGTATCATCGGCAGATTCCTCAACTATCTGCTTGTACCACTCTATACGGCAAAGATCAGCGCCGCAAGTGGTGGTTATGGTGTCATCACCAACATGTACGCCTATACGGCGTTACTCCTCGTTATCCTGACCTACGGAATGGAGACCACCTTCTTCCGTTTTGTCAACAAGGAGGGAGAAAACTCAGAAAAGGTTTATCACACGGTATTGAGCATGGTGGGCTTCACCTCCCTACTCTTCATCGCCCTGGTATTCCTCTTCATCACGCCTTTGAGCGATGCGATGGGCTACGCCGACCATCCGGCTTATGTATGGACCATGTTCGTAACCGTGGCTATTGATGCCTTCCAGTGCATCCCGTTCGCTTACCTCAGATACAAGAAGCGCCCATTGAAGTTTGCTGCCTTCAAGTTGCTCTTCATCGGTCTGAACATTGCGCTCAACCTGGTTTACTACGTCATCATGGATGGTCACGATGTGGGTTATGCTTTCTACATCAACCTGGTTTGTACCGCCTCCATCACCTTCTGTTTCTACAAGGAACTGAAGGAAGGATTCATGGGCGAGAAATGCTCCTGGAGCGAATGTAAGGTGCTCGTCAGGAAGATGATGGGCTACAGCTGGCCAATCCTCGTGCTCGGTATTGCCGGTATTCTGAACCAGACAGCCGACAAGATTCTCTTCCCTTACATCTATGAGAAGGGGGATGCGCATGCACAGCTCGGAATCTACGGAGCAGCCAGCAAGATTGCGATGATTATGGCGATGATAACCCAGGCTTTCCGCTATGCTTACGAGCCGTTCGTATTCGGCAAGGCAAAGGATAAGGACAACCGACAGACTTACGCTTCGGCGATGAAGTATTTCGTCATCTTCACCCTCTTGGCTTTCCTGGTGGTGGTAGGTTATCTGGATGTATTGCGCCACATCATCGGTCGCGACTACTGGGATGGTTTGAAGGTAGTGCCTATCGTAATGGCTGCCGAAATCATGATGGGAGTATATTTCAACCTCAGTTTCTGGTACAAGCTCATCGACAAGACCATCTGGGGTGCTTACTTCTCAGGCATCGGTTGTGCGGTATTGATTGCCATCAACGTTATCTTCGTACCAGTTTATGGTTACATTGCCTGTGCCTGGGCTGGTTTCGCTGGATATGGAACGGCCATGCTTCTCTCCTACTTCGTGGGTCAGAAGAAGTATCCTATCAACTATCCGGTGAAGGAGATTATGATTTATGTGGTTCTCGCCCTCATCCTCTTCGCCGGAATGACCGAGGCTAACAGATACTTCTCCAGTGGAATTGCCTGCCTCATCAACACGGTGCTCATCCTCATCTTCGCCGCTTATCTCGTGAAGAAGGATTTCCCATTGAAGAGTCTGCCAGTAGTGGGAAAATACTTTAGAAAGTAAGAGATTCCAATCATTGAGATTATATTCCAAGAAGTCCGTGGACAATGTGTAAGTCCACGGACTTCTTTTGTTTATATTATACAGAACCTTCGCATGCGGTTCAAGAATAGACAAAAGGACCCAATGTTCCTGGTCCCGAGCAATACTCAGGATATAATAGCAGCCAGCAAGGCGCCCTGTAAGAGTTAAAGCAAACGGCTGAGTGAACGAAATGAGACGACTGAGTATTTTGAAGGATATGACTATGCAAGCTGAAGGATACGGCTCCGTAAGCTGAAGAATATGACTGCGCAAGTGAAAAAAGGCGTCTGATCAGGTTCAAAGAGATAGAATATGGAGTTCAAGGAGACTGCTTCTGGAAAGTTGCCACTAGGCTCAGCAGCTCTGCTGAGCCTAGTCAGCAGGTCTGCTCACTGCAGTCAGCAGGTCTGCCGAGCCTAGTGACAACACCTTTTAATCGTACAACTATACCCCCTTTAGTTGTACGACTGTACACCTTTTAGTTGTACAACTACACACCCTTCAGTTGTACAACTATAAACCTTTAGACGTACAACGATGAATCCATCGGTTGTTCAACTTGACTTTTTCTCCCATTCTATACCTCAAAAACAAGAAATAGTCCAAGAATTCTCAAAAAAAGTAATCTTCCTTTTCGTTATTCCCTCATAAAAGTATATCTTTGCAACGATTATTCCCTCATAAAAAATAAAAAGCATGAGAAAGAAACTACAGGACAAGATCAATATGAACGATATCAACAAGATATGCATCATGACACAAGGCAAGGAGAACGACCACCGGAAGGAAGAGCTTTACCAACTCACCTTCGATGAAAACGACCGCGTATCGTTTAATGCGCTTTGGGCTTTAACCCATTTCGATGAAGCCAACAACCTATGGCTCTTTCAGAAGCATGACGAACTGATAGATAGGGTTCTCGTAGAGAAGAATGAGACCAAGCGCCGCCTGATACTCCATCTTCTTCTCCGTCAGCCTTTCGAAGAAGAATCACTCCGTTCTGATTTCATCGATTTCTGCATCGCCAAGATTACAGCCTGTTCCCAACCCTACGCCATCCGCTGCTACTGCATGAAGCTCGCCTACGAACAGATGAAATACTATCCCGAACTCCTCGAAGAGTTAAGAATGGCCCTGGATATGCTGGAGCAAGAGGTTCTATCACCAGGAATGTTATCGGCAAAAAGGCAAATAATGAAGAAAATCAAGCGAAGCCTTGGAAAATTCGGGAAATAGTCGTAACTTTGCAAACGTAATATTCTAACAATATAATACATAAATGGATGGAGATACAACTGAACGATTATCACAAGAAAGTCAATGCCCAGATGCAAAAGAGCATGGCTTATTGGCGAGAGCATCCGCTTTCGCTGGAGGAGTGCTTAGCTCAATTCAAGCGCTTGCGGGAACAACGGCTTGCAAGGGAGTCCAAATTGCAAGGTTAAAAGACTGGGCAAAGGAGAATGATTGCTGGATTGAAAATCCGGAGTCATTAGGTGTGTTCTCTGACCGAGGTTCAGAGAACGAGGTTTATATGGCCTATGATGGAATACACGTTTATAAACTTAACGACTTCCGTTATTCAGACGACAACCTTACTCCTTTCTTTGAACGAATTGTGGCTCACAACCAATACTTCACAGCATGCCCCTACGATTTCATCGGTTTCTCACAGAATCGAGACGGCATGATTTGCGCAGTCCTTCGTCAACAGCTTGTTGTAAATGCGAGGGAAGCTACTCCCGAAGAAATCAAGGCAGAGTTTGAGCGCATCGGTTTTCACGCAGAAGACAATGGAGAATATTTCACCAATGGCATTCACGACATCTTCGATGCCGTGCCCAATAATGTATTGGTTGGAGATGACGGCAACTACTATTTCATAGACACCATCATCTTCCTATCAGACGATAACGGCTTGGATACTTACAAAAAGTATTCGCCAAATTACTCGAAAACTTAATGTTGAAAAGTATAATTCTTTAATATTTTACCCTAAATCATTGGTAAATTCGGGAAATAGTCGTAACTTTGCAAAGTTAAATATCAAGCATTACATCTATGAATAAAGATAATATCAACGAGTTCGCATCCTTCGATGAATATCTTCGACAAGGAGAACCTTCGCAGAAGGAAAGCGCCGAGAACTGGAAGACGGCTATCGGATTGCAGGCTGTAGATGGGCTGCAACCGTCGGCGTACCTCATAGATGTGGCTAAACGAAATATCGAAGGAGAAATATCTCTGGATGAAACCAGAAAACTGATTGATTCTTACTATCAGAGCAAGACGGTCCGTACACCTAAGGATAAAGACGAAGAAGAGGCAGATAAGGTTTCAGCCAACATCGCAAAGATTCTCGCCAGCAAGACCTTTGCCTTCAATACCAACGGATATGTTTCCCTGCATCGAAGAATATTCGAGGGGGTATTCAAGCACGCAGGAGAAATCCGCCAGTATGATATTTCCAAGAAAGAATGGGTGCTCGAAGGAGATTCCGTAAACTACCTGAATTGGGAAGACTTGCGAAGAGCCTTGGACTGGGATATTGAGCAGGAAAAGAACTTCTCATATAAAGGTCTGACGGATGATGAGAAGATTGAGCATATTGCCAAATTCATTTCAGGCATCTGGCAAATCCACGCATTCAGAGAGGGCAACACCCGAACCACGGCGATTTTCACCATCCAATATCTCCGTTCGTTAGGATATGAAGTGAACAACGAAATGTTTGCCAAGCATTCCTGGTATTTCCGCAATGCCCTGGTTCGTGCCAACTATCGCAATATCAATAAAGATATAGAGTACTCTCCTATCTACCTTGTTCGTTTCTTCAGAAACTTGCTGCTAGGCGAAAGTTGGGTTCTCAAAAACAGATACTTGCATATAGATCCTACAGATGAATGGAAGGTACAGCCAAGACTTGCTACCCCACAAGTACCCCATACGCCTCATCAAAAGGTGGACAGAAAAGGTGGACAGAAAACAGAAAAGGTGGGCAGAAAAGGTGGACAGAAAACCAAAGACTCTATCCTTTCCCTTATCGCATCCGACCCATTTGTCACCACCAATGAGATGAGTAAACGATTGGAAATCAACCGAAGTGCCATCTCTAAACATATAAAGAAACTGAAAGAAGATCACATAATAGAACGAATAGGACCAGACAAGGGAGGGAAATGGCTCATCAAGAAATAAGAAACACCTTATTTTATGGCGCAAAGATAGCACTAATTTTTTCACTTATACAAGAAAAATCCGCTGCTTTTGCAATCTTTTTCATGTATAAGTGAAAAACATTGTGTTTTTATCGAATATTTCTAGTATAAGTGAAAGAAATAACTCTAAAAAGGAAACTTTGATGGGATTTTCTGCTTTTTTCTGTTCTACTTGATGTTATCTCGCAGAAAAATCGTAACTTTGCAAATCATATAACAACAACACAAAGAATAAAATGAAGAAAAAAGCAACGGTCCTTATCGCCTCTATCATGGCGTTCTGCGGAATCAATACCGCTCACGCTGACGAGGGAATGTGGACGATTTACAACTTGCCTAACGCTGTATATGAGATGATGCAGCGCGAAGGCTTCAGTATGACTTACGACCAGCTCTACAACGGCGAGAACGCCTTGAAGAATGCTGTGGTTAACTTCTCTGGCTATTGCTCAGGCGTAGTCGTTTCTCCTGATGGTTTGGTATTCACCAACCACCATTGCGGTTTCGAGGCTATCAGAAGCCACTCTACCGTGGAGCACGACTATATGCTCAACGGTTTCTTTGCAAAATCTTACGCAGAGGAATTGCCTAACGAGAATATGTTCGTAAGCTTTATGGTTGAACAGAAGGATGTAACCGATAAGGTGATGAGCCTCGGATACGAGAAACTCGACAACAAGAAGCGCGATGAACTCATCGATTCTCTGGAGAACGAGATGACTAAAGAGGCGAAGAAGAACGATTCTACCCTCCATATCACCGTTCAGCCTTTCTACGAGGGCAACAAATGGTACGCTACTACTTATCGCGACTTCACCGACCTGCGTCTGGTTTTCACCGTACCAAAGTCTATGGGTAAGTTTGGTGGCGATACAGACAACTGGATGTGGCCTCGCCAGACCTGCGACTTCTCTGTATTCCGCATCTATGCCGACCCTAAGACCAACGGTCCTGCTGCCTACAGCAAGGATAATGTGCCTTACAAGCCTAAGCGTTGGGCTCAGGTTTCTCTCCAGGGTTACAAGGATGGCGACTATGCGATGACCATGGGTTACCCAGGCAGCACAGAGCGCTATCTTTCAAGCTACGGAATCCAGACCATGCGCGATGCTGAGAATGCGCCTCGTGCCCAGGTTCGTGGCGTAAAGCAGGAGGTGATGCAGAAGCACATGCGTGCCGACGAGGCTGTCCGCATCAAGTATGACAGCAAGTACGCCCAGAGCTCCAACTACTGGAAGAATGCCATCGGTATGAACAAGTGTATCGACTCTATCGGCATCGTTAATCTGAAGCGTGAGTACGAAACCCGTCTCCGTGCTTGGCAGGATACAGCCAAGGCAGCCAACGACCTCGCCCACAAGGTAGATTTCGACAAGCTCGCCAAGCTCTACAAGGAGAGCGCAGACGTGAAGTACGCCTGGACCAACTTCGCTGAATCTTTCACAAGAAGAAGCAATATCGAGTTCTCTACCCGTGCCATCAAGCTCCAGACCAACATGGAGGTGAAGGGTCCAGAGAAGAACAAGAAGAAGCAGTATCATGAGTTTGAAGATAACTCTGCAGAATGGGATATGGCGCTCGATAAGGAAGTGCTCGCTACCCTCTTGAAGAACTACAAGGAGCACGTAGACAGCAAGTGGTTGCCTAAGTTCTACAAGACCATTGACGCTGAGTTTGGCGGCAACTACGCCAAGTATGTGGATTATCTTTGGGAGAAGTCGCTCATCATGAAGAAGGGCGCCAAGCTCTATTTCAACAAGAAGGGATATGAGAAGGATCCAGGCGTAAGCTTCGGTATGGATTTGAACGATGTATTTGCAGATTTCGCTGCTCAGATGGGCAGCATCAACGATAGCATCGCCGAGCAGGAGAAGTATCTCTGCGCTGCCAAGCTCCGTATGGAGGAAGACATGCCTCACTATAGCGACGCCAACTTCACCATGCGATTGAGCTACGGTCAGGTAGGCGGTTTCGACCTCGGTGGCAAGCCATCAGGCTATTATACCACAGCCGAGAGCATCGTAGAGAAGATGAAGAAGGGCGATAAGTTCATCGATTACTACGCTGAGCCTATCATGCACGAGCTTCTCTCTGAAAAAGATTTCGGCAAGTATCAGGATAAGACGACTGGCAAGATGCAGCTCTGCTTCCTCACCAACAACGATATTACCGGTGGTAATTCTGGTAGCCCTATGTTCAATGGTAAGGGTGAGTTGATTGGTCTTGCCTTCGATGGCAACTGGGACAGCCTCAGCTCTGACATCAACTTCGACAAGCGTCTGGCTCGCTGCATCGGTGTGGACATCCGCTATGTGCTCTACCTGATGGATAAGTGGGGACACGCAGACCGCCTCTTGAAGGAGATCAATGCGAAGTAAATTCTATCTCTGAATCAACAGAGATGATAGAATGGTTTATCCTGGGATAAAGATTAGTCCCAGGATGATATGAAAAGAGCGGAAAATCAGCTGTTAACTGTTAACCTGTTAACTCCTGGCTTTCCGCTCTTGTTTTATCTTGTCTTTCTATTCTTGCTATCTTACTGATTTTCAACTTGTTTTATCTTAAAGATTCGCAACTTACAGAATTCCTATTAATATTGCGAGATATTATTCAGCTCCTTCAATGAAACCTGACGAGGCTTCTCGGCGAGTTTCTTCTTCAATTCATCCACCGATATTTCAGAAGATGGATTGAAATCGGCAGAGCGCATGTAATCAATTACACTCTGATAGAATGCCTTGCCTTCCGGATATTGGGCAGCCTTCTCCAAATCGCTCATGCAGACGAGAAGCTTTCCGGCTCCCACCTTCCATTCCATCACCAAACCCAGCTTATGATTCCGCTCAATGTTATCTATCACCTGAACTATCGGGCGATAATTCTTCTCGAAGTTGTCGAGCACCAGCGGATGCGACTCCTTGATAACCGGGAACCATTGCCAGTTGGTGTGCATCTCCGTAGGGAATTCCTTGAATATCGGATGTTCCGGATTCGTCAGAATACCCAGGGTTCCTGGAGAAACCTTCTTCTTATTGTTCTCGCAGATGGTCTTGAACATGCGATAGTTCCAGTAATCGGTCTGGAAGAGTCCGCCAACAGTATAAGGAGTAGCATTATCTGCCTGCGAAAGCGTATCATCGGCAGCCACAAAACGACTGGAAGCCGTAGGCATCCAAAGCACCTTTCCGCCCTTTTCCAAGACTTTCACTACTTCCTGGTTCAAATCTCTGGCAATGATGACGCCCTTCTTTTCCATCGCCTTCTTCGGATAAACCCAAAGTTCGTATGAGTTTCTTGCCTCCGTTCCTTCAATGCTTAATGCAAGAAGCAGCTTGGTAGGTTTCTGGACGTGAAAAACTCCAGTCAGTTCACCCACATCCACCAAACCTTCATCGTATGAAAAGATGTTCAATACTCCCTCATCCTCAGCCATCAAGTCGCCCACATTCTTTCTAACTTCACCATCCTTGGTGCTGAAAGTTCCATCATCCATACAGAACAATCCGTTCTCGGCAGCCAGATGCCATTTCAGTTTCTTGCCTTTCAGCGAAGAACCGCCATAATTGGCTACCTTTACCTTAGCCTGAATCTTCTCGCCATCCACGAAGCAGAACTTCTTCATTTCCAGCAGAGGAACCACAGGCGAACACCACTGGCGCCATTCCTCGGGCGTAGTGATTCCCTTACTCTCCATAAACGCATCCAGGATGCCTACGAAAGCACTTCCCTGACCGGGATAATCCTGAATATCGAGCAGTTGGAAGCCCGCCATATTCCGGGTTCTCAAATCCATCTCTATATCGGCTTTATAGAGTTTCACGCTCCATAAGCCCGAAGCCTTGTGGAAATCATCAGCCTGCGAAAGCATTCCGGCAGCAGCCAGCCTGCGGCGGAACACTTCGAAGTTATAAGGATGAAGCACTCCGGTGTATTTCTTTATTTCCCGATAATCAGGATAGGTCTGAAACTGGCCTGTTTCGTGAGAGATGATTGGGATTCCTGCCTTATCGCAAGCCTCATCAAAATTCATTGTAGAATTAGGATGGAAATGATTGATCCTTCCTCCATCGTAGGCATCGGCAAACGAGAAGGAACCACGGGTATGAGTATTGTATTTGCCCCATCCCTCGCCTCCGATGCGACAAGTGGTGAAGTAATCCATTCCTTCTTTTATTCCCTGATAACCGAGATAGTAATTGCTTCCGAAGGTATAGTATTTATCGGGCGCAATCTTGCGGAAATCATCCACAAACTCCTTCATCTTGTCGATGTCGCCCCAGAGTTCATTGCCCAACGCCATCATTCTGAAAGATGGATGATGACCATACTCCCGCAGAATATTCACTCCCTCCTGATGCAGAAAGGTCATGAGTTTCTCATCCTTCTTGTCAAAAGAACCCCAGAAAGGAAGTTCCGGCTGGAGATAGATTCCCAGACTGTCCGCTGCCACGAAAGCTGCCTCCGGTGGACACCAGGAATGAAAGCGCACATGATTGATTCCATACTCCTTGCAGGTTCCGAGATACTTCATCCAGCCTTCCACGCTCATCTCCACATGTCCCGTCAGCGGCCATACAGCCGCATCGTGCTTGCCACGAAGAAATATCCTATGACCATTGGCGTAAAAGTGGACACCCTCAATATGGAAATCCTTGGCGAAATCAGGCATCTGAAGGGCGGAAGGAGAAGCTACAGAACGGCTAGGGATTGCTCCTGCTGAAAAAACTACAGAACTACGAGGGATTGCTCCTGTTAGAGTTTCTGCAGATTTGCTCTCTACAGAGCTGGCTAGCTGGAGTTCTATCCTTCCGATAATTCCATTCCAGTTGGTCTGCGTATCTTCTGTATAAGCATGGCTGGAACCGTAAACCTGCTCAGGCACACCTCTTCCATTATCCACCACGATTTCCAGGAGATGCTTACCCGGCTTCACCTTCTTTGGCAGAAGATAGCGCTGAGGAGTAGAGATGAAGTTGCAGGAATCCACCAGTTCTCCATCCACATACACCCAGGTTGGTCGGGTACGCTCCAGGAAGAGTTCTACCGGCTTCTTCTTCCAATCCTTCGGAATATTGATGGTTCTGGAATATCTTGCAGCTCCTTTATAGGCATAGAGTCTCGTAAGATGCGTTGTTTCCATTGTATCTTTCGGAGCGAATCCCAGATGGTTCGTGTCGATGGTGCCTGGGAGGATGGCACGCTTCACCTCACCTTGCGAGGCACGCTTACTCTTGGCGAAAGCACTACCGCTCTTTCCCAACTCCACATTCCATTCACCAGCGAGCGAAATGCTCTGTGCTTGCAAGCCCAGACTTACCAGTCCCAGACAAGCGATAAGAATAGTTTTCTTCATTAACTTATTACAGAATATCTTTTAGGGTTAAAATTGCGTATAAAGATACAATAAATTTGATGTTTACGGCTGCAAATATACAAAAAATGCGGTAAAAACACCGCAATTTACCAAAGAAATTGCTGTATTTTTACCGCAAAATATGGATATTGCATCAAAACATCCCTTTGATGCAGGCTTTCATCTTATTATAAATCGCTGCCTAAACTACTTCTTCTTAGGTCTGCGACGAGCCCAACCTTCTTCCTCGAAGTTTGGCTCCTCACCCTTGAACTTCACGTTGTCGTTGTTCTGGAAGAACTGGCGCCAATCGCCTGTATCCTCCTGAGGGCGAGACTTTCTGCCGCCACGAGATTCGCCACGGCTTCCACGTCCTCCCTTTCCACGAGCATCACGAGAGTCTTTAGCATCATCAGAAGAACCTCTGCGGCTGCGACCTCCTCTTTCTGAAGAACGGCCGCCTCTGCCCTCAGAACTGCGTCCTCCGCGGGCTGCTCTGCCATGACCTTCCTCATCAGCATCGTTACATCTCACGGTTCTGCCCTTGTACTCAGTACCATTCAAAGCCTTCATCACGCGCTTAGCGTCCTCCTCAGGCACCTCGATGTAGGCAAACTTGCTCAGCAGGTCGATGTGACCTACCTCCTGACGACCCTTCACGTGCTTATTCAGATACTGCATGATTTCGCCCGGATAGAAACCATCCGCCTTACCCAGGTTGATGAACAGTCTCTTGAAACCAGCCTCAGTCTCATGCTTTCTGCGGCCATTGGAAACCTTGCCACGGCCCTCGCCACGACTTCCACGACCTTCGCCACCACGGGAACCCTTGCCTGTTTCTGGCTTGATAATCTCAGGAGCATTCTTATAGTAATCGAGGAACTTACCGAAGGTGATGGTTACCATCTTCTTGATGATGTCCTCCTTGTCGATGTACTCAAACTGGCGGTTGATTTCTGCCATGTATGGTTCAATCTGGTCCTCATCCACATCAGTCTTCATGATGTCATCCATGGTCTTGAAGAGCTGCTTCTTGCAGATTTCCTCTGGGGTTGGCAAAACGCCATCCACGAAATCCTTGCCAATCTGCTTCTCAATCTGACGAACCTTGAACTTCTCTCTGGTATGGATGATAGAGATGGATGTTCCCTTCTTTCCGGCACGACCCGTACGACCGCTTCGGTGAGTGTAGCTTGCCACATCATCAGGCAAACCGTAGTTGATAACGTGAGTCAAATCATCTACGTCCAAGCCACGAGCAGCCACATCGGTAGCCACCAGGAACTGAACGGTATGATTGCGGAACTTCTGCATGGTAAGGTCACGTTGCTGCTGACTCAAGTCGCCGTGCAGCGCCTCTGCATTATAACCATCCTTGATGAGCTTATCCGCAATATCCTGAGTCTCCAGCTTGGTGCGGCAGAAGATGATCGCAAAGATGCGTGGATAGAAATCCACCACGCGCTTCAGGGCGAGATACTTATCCTTGGCATTTACCAGATAGTAGATGTGGTTTACATGCTCAGCACCCTCGTTGCGCGAACCCACCACGATTTCCTTGTGGTCGTGCAGGTAGTTGAGGGCAATCTTCTCGATGTCCTTGCTCATGGTAGCCGAGAAGAGCAGAGTGTTTCTATCTTCCGGAACGTTCTCGAAGATGGCATTGATGCTCTCAGAGAAGCCCATGTTCAGCATCTCGTCAGCCTCATCAAGCACCACGTTGTTCACGTTCTCCAACTGAGCCACGCCACGATTAATCAAATCGAGCAGACGGCCAGGGGTAGCCACGATAATCTGCACACCATGCTTCAAGGTGCGAATCTGGCTTCCGATGTCGGTACCGCCATAAACTGCGGCAATATGCAAACCGTCGATGTACTTGGCAAAGCTGTTCAAATCGTCTGCTATCTGGAGGCAGAGTTCACGTGTAGGACTGAGGATGATAGCCTGTGTCTGCTTGCTGCTGGCATCAGTTTTCTGGATAACCGGAATACCGTAAGATGCAGTCTTACCCGTACCGGTCTGCGCCAACGCAATCACGTCGTTCTTATTACCAAGCAAATATGGGATTACTTCTTCCTGAACTGGCATTGGATTCTCAAATCCAAGCTCTTCGATGGCACGGCGAATCTCCTCGCTCACGCCTAATTCTTCAAATGTCTTCAAATCTTTTTAACCTTAATTCATTATAATCTAAATGGAAGGCCGAATTCACCCTCCCAGCCATGAATTAGGGTGCAAAATCCTTCCGAAACGCTTGCGGCAATCCCACGCATTTATTAAGATTGCCTAAATTCGGGTGCAAAGATACGAAAAAAATGTGAGTTTCTTGCAGATTTCTGCAATATTTTATTACCTTTGCATGAAAGTTACAACAAACAGATAACCAAGAAAACTTGAAATATATGAAAAAAGTTATTTTCACCCAAGAATGGATTGCTTTGCATCCATACGAAAAAGCAGACGAAACAGATCTGTATTATACAGAACTCGCCAACGAAATATACCACGCTCTTGACGAGGCGTGCTACACCCATAACTTCAAGAATATGGATGACGCCAAGCAGCTGGCACTCAGCATTGCCGGTTATTTCGAAGATGTGATTTCGGGCACAGGCATCTGGAAAACTTTCACGGAAGAATGCAAGCAGCGCTACGGCACCTACATTCCTTTCTATGAGAAAGAAAGCGAATTCATCAAGAGTACGCTCAACGAAGATGACCCGGCTTACGACCCTGAGGAAATCAACATCGCTGATGTCAAGTTCCTGCTCTGGCACCATTACCAGCAGAGCAGTTTCGTACAGGAAGCTGTTCCTTTCCTCTTCGGAACCCTGGAACTGGCTGCCAAACTTGCCTACAACATTCTCGACAGAGAATATGAAACTGCTCCGGAAAACGAGCGTCTTCTGACTTATCTCAGCGAAATGCCTGAGATAGAGGGCAACGCTGAAACGACCGAAGAGGACATCGAGAAGAACAAGGAGTTGGATGAGATTCACCGTCGCGACACCCTGGCGTGGTTCCATTATGGTTGCTATTTCAACGTGGGCAACCAGAAGCGCCTGCAGTTTACCCTCCAGCAGATGGCAAACTCGCCTCAGGGTCTCACCGAACCGCTCGCTTATTCTGTGCAGATGGAAATGACCATCGCCGGCAGAAACAATCTCCTGGCGCTCACTTCTTACGAATGGCTCCGCAAGATTTGCAGGAACATGCCTACCCACAAGATCTGGGAGGATGAGGAGTTCAGGAAGAAGGCTATAGAGCTACATGAAAAGGCAGATCATGAGAAGGCGATTCACGACTACAATCTGCTCAAGGCGAAGGGATACGAAGACAAGTTCATCTTCCTGGAAGATGTGAAGACGCTGAAGGAATTCCTCAAGGAGATTGAGTTCGAGTTGCCAAAGGACATCCGATTCCCTCAGAAATATGAGAAGGGCATCATCTTAAGCGGAAGTCCATATACAGGCATCAACATCAGTTTCGGTCTGGCTCATTGCATCGCATCACCTGAGAACCCATACTATGTACAGGAGCGTGCAGAGACCGACAGCTTTGGCATTATCAGCGGCAATGGTCTCCCATTCCCTTACGAAATTGTCTGCAAACTGATAGAAAACAACCTGATTCCTGACGCAAACATCTTTACGAGCCAGTATGTAAAGGAAGAAGGCTTGAAGATTACGCAGGCAAACCTCCAGTTCCTTGCCGATTACTACTTGATGGGCAGAAAGGACAAAGACCTGTCGCCTAAGGAGTTGTGGTAAAGACGCATTCAGCATACTCAAAAAGTTCACTACGCTAACTCCATTTTTTAAGGCGTTAGCGTAGTAGACTTTTACTGATTTATAGAAGAAAGAGCGGAAAATCAGCTGTTAACTGTTAACTCTGTTAACCCCAAGCTGTTCTTCCGCTCTTCTTTATTTTAGTATTTTCTCAGTTAGTTATTTCAAAATCACTAATTAAAAAAATCCCTGCGCTCGATTAACCAAGCTGCATAATCGGGAGTAAGGGAATAAAAACACAAGCAAAACACTTCTGCTCTTGCTCTGTCTTGAGCAAGAGAAGCGTCTTTCCGATACGCCTTCTGCCTATCATCACAGTGAAAAGGGAATGCTCAGCCGATTTTTCCCAGTTTCTGCGCAGTATCTCTATCTCCTTTTTCCGATCATAAAACTTCATAATGTAACAGCCGTTAAATTAATGTATATTAAACAAACTGTGCAAAGATACAATATTTTGTCGTCAAAATCCTCAAATCTCAAACAAAAACATACTTTTGGTGGATTTAAAGGCAAAAAGTTAAAATCTAAGATAGATTAATCAGTATCTATCGCACATATTCAACAATAAGCTTAGGCAATATGATTCCTTGAGAATAAAAAGTTTTTTAGAAAACATTCTTGTTATTCAAAAAGTTTTTGTATTTTTGCAACAGATTGGAAGACTATGCATCTATCCTTTCTTACAAGACATTAAAAATTAAAAAATAAAAGAGCATAAGAAAATACATTTTAATAACATAATAAGAAATCGCGTTTGCTATTTATTCGGTTGATTCCTGAAACCTGAGAAATTTCATAGAAACACCTACCGAAAGAATAAGTCTGTAAACGTCTGCGCTTTGGTGTGGACGGGACTTATCGGTATGTGTGGGCTTTCTCAGGGCCTTGGAATCAGATAATTTGCCGTTCACGCCATTTTATCTTTTCCATAGTCCACCTAAGAAATCCCACGATTCCACCGCTAAGATAGTTTTTCGCCCAATTAGCGCTTCAAAATGAAAAGACTCCATTCATTAGATGGGAGAGTTGTATCCATACTCTTCCTCTTTGGTGGTGTTGTATCCGTACATGCACAAGATAGCTTGTACCATACAACACTATCAGATTCTGTTGTCTCAGACAACACTCATCGTCTCAAGTTGAAAACATTAGTTGTACCCATTGTCCTCACTGGAACCTCAGCCTTCTATGTTCATAACGGATGGTTGACCAAACAACGTGAGAACATACAAGACAAATTATCAGCCAAGGGGAAACATAAGGTAAAAATCGACAATTACATGCAGTACTCCCCCATGCTTGCCGTCTATGGTCTCAACTTATTAGGTATTGACGGAAAGCATAAATTTTGGGACAGAACCGGTATTCTTGCCTTTTCGTATGCCACCATGGGAATAATCATAAATAGTATGAAATATGCTTTTAAAGAAAAGCGTCCTGACAACAATGCCCGTAATTCATTCCCATCTGGACATACAGCAACAGCCTTCATGGGAGCTGAATTTCTATACCAAGAGTACAAAGATATTTCGCCGTGGATAGGATATTCTGGCTATTTGATTGCAGCTACTACTGGATATTTAAGAATCTACAATAATCGCCACTATCTCAATGATGTTGTTGCAGGAGCTTGTATTGGTATTATCAGTACAAAGTTTGCATATTGGCTTTATCCGAAAGTATTCACTAAATCCAAATGCCATCACTCTAACTTTCATACGATAAGCACACCTTTCTATGCAGATGGTAAAGTTGGCGTAAATGTCTGTATGTCTTTCTGATTATAAAGTATAATTCGTAAAATAATAAAACAATGAAAACATTACTTTTCATAAAGATGGAACAGCCACATTGTCAGCACATTCATGGATTCCAATAAAATAATACCCTTTACACTATGACACTTCAAAAGCAATAGACAACATGAAAAGAGCAGAAAGCAAACTGGAATCCAGTTACTTTCTGCTCTTTTAAGAATATATCTTCCTCTGTTCTTCAACCAAAGAACTACCTACTTCTTATTTCAGATTCCTATCCAAGAACTCCAATATCTTCTCCTGCGCTTTCAATCCGCAGGAATGAGGAATTTCCCAAAGCTCCGTATCCAGCAGATTATCAGCCCCCTGACTCTTCCAAACCTTGTGCATTTCGGCGAAAGCATCCTTTACGCCAGGCACCGGGAAGAGCTTGTCTTTTGTGCCATTGATGAAAAGCATCGGTTTCGGACAGGCGAGGGAAGCAATGTGGGGATAGTCGAGATACTGGCGAAGACCGGGGATACAATTCGCAAAACCGCCATTCTCCTTTCTTCCGAATCTCCGGGTAAGCTGAGCATCGGTAGTAATCATCCAGCAGATGGAAGCACCCGCCTTGATTCTATCCGATAAAGCCGAGAGCATCCACGAACGATAGGCTCCCATCGAACAGCCCACACATCCGATACGCTTCGCATCCACCATCGGCAGCGAAGCCAGGAACTCGGTACTGGAAATATCATCGTAAGTCATGAAGGCAGAGAGGTCTCTACCCAGCATCATCATGTTGCCGGCTATCAGGTCGTATTTGTTTCTATCCACGCCCTCCTTGCGGCCTCGTTCTCCCCACATCGGAGCATCTGCCGAAAAGACTACGTAGCCATGCTTCGCCAGATAATCGCCCACGTACTGATTATCGTAAAGTTGCTTTGCCCACGCATCCGCATCATCCAGAATCTCCTGGCAGAGCGCCTGCTTCGTAGGAGAATCTTTTTCTTCCGGAGTAAAGAAAGGGCGAATCATCTTCTCCTTTCCGATAAAGAGATGGGCACCATGATCATGAAGCGCATTGACTGTTGGGAATGGTCCCTTGCCATCCGGAATCAGGAGATAAGCCGTAATACGGGAATAGGCGTTGATATTGAAGGCGATTTTCTGCGCCTTATATCCGTCTCTCTGCTCCTCACCGAGCACTTCCATATCCCAAGCCGCAGCCGCCTTCGGAGGCGTCATCATGCATTCGAGAACCTTCGCCCTTGCCACCTTCTTCCACTTCTTGAAGTTCTTAATCGGACTGTTTCCCCAAGCCATCGGATAGGTCAGTTCCTTCTTCAGCGTTTCTACATAGGTAGGAATCTCTCCCTGCCATTCATACTTCTCCCGCTTCTGAAGCTTCGGCTTCGGAGAGGTTTTTGCAAGCGACACAGAGGTTTGTGCAAGCGACACAGACGCCTGCAACAATGCGATGATACTATATGTGATAATCCTTTTCATTCTCTTGTCTTGTTTTGTTAGAAATCTTTCTTCCTGTTTATAAGATTAGTTATTGTTTGCAAAATTAAGAAATTATCCGCAAAAAGAGCCCAATAATCTCGATATTTTTGCGTACCTTTGCCTAAAACATTCATAACAACAGATAAAACATCATCAAATAGAAGATAAAGCAATATGAAAATAGCAGTTTTTTGTTCAGCAAATAAGAATATCGACCCCGACTTCTTCACATTGACTGAAGAGATGGGAAAGTGGATGGCAGAGAACGGCCACGACCTGGTTTTCGGCGGCTGCAACTCCGGCCTGATGGATTGCATCGGCAAGGCGGTAAAGGCGAATAGCGGCAGAACCATCGGTGTGGTTCCTACGCTTGTAGAGCGAGGCGGCAGAACCTTCCCAGACCTCGACATCGAGATTCCGTGTGATAATCTCAGCGACCGCAAGGACCTGATGCTTGCCCAGAGCGACATCTTCGTAGCCCTTCCTGGCGGCGTCGGCACCCTGGATGAAATCTTCACCATCGCTGCTGCCCACACCATCGGCTACCATCACAAAATGGTGATTCTCTACAACATGAAAGGCTTCTGGAACTCAACCATCGCCCTGCTGGATGATATGGCAGAGAAAAGCATGATTCGTGGCAATTGGCGGGATGTGATTGAAGTGGCGGATAACCTGGAAGAATTGGCAAAGCTCTGCGAGGCATAAAAATCCTATATGAAATAGATGAAGAAAGAGCGGAAAAACAACTGTTAACTGTTAACCCCAGTTGTTCTTCCGCCCTTGACATTTTCTTCAAGAAAATCTAGCTCTTCCCCAAGAGAAAATCGGAGAGGCTCATCATCAGAATGCCTTCTTCATTATAACCCGAACGATACCTATCCCCTACGATAATCAGTTTGCGAAAGCCATCATTTACATTCAAAAGAGAAGCCTGCTCCTGATCTACCTTCTCCTTATCCGGCAAGGCGTAAGCCGACTGAATATAGAGGCGTTCATCATGACGGTTCACCACGAAATCTATCTCAAGATTCCTACGCTGCAATTTGCCATTCTCATCTCGCTTGAAGTTCTCCACTGACCCCACATCCACAGTATAACCCTGCTTCCGCAACTCGTTATAAACTACGTTCTCCATGATATGGGTGAATTCTATCTGTCGGAAATCTACCACGGCATTTCTGATACCGATGTCCTCGAAGTAATACTTGGTACCAGTACCAATATATTTGCGTCCTTTCACATCATAGCGCAAAGCCTCGCTAATGATGAAGGAATCCTGCAGGTTCTCCAGATACCTGCCAATAGTTTTAGTACCGATTTCCACTCCTCCAACAGATTTGAACGTATTAGAAATTCTCTGCACATTCGTACAGGAACCAATCGTAGAAGCCAGAAGGCGCACCAATTCGCGCATTCCATCAGAATTCTTCAGCCGATTACGCTCCAAAACATCCTTCAGATAAACCGTCTCGTAAATCTCACGAAGATAATTCTGTTTCGCTTCAGGAGTTTCTATCTGCGCCACAGCAGGCAATCCACCATAAAGATAATAGGTTTCCAGGGCTTGACGCTCCTCTCCTCCTACCACTTCATAATATTCAGAAAAACTCAACGGATGGATTCGGATTTCCCAACCTCGACCACGAAACTCAGTTATCACATCCTTCGATAAGAATCGGGCATTGGAACCAGTAACATACACTTCGGCATTTTCCACATGGAGATAAGAGTTAAGCACATCCTCAAACTCCTTCACCATCTGAACCTCATCAAGAAGAATGTAATACCTATCCTTATCTTTCATCAAAGCATCGATATGCTCCAGCAAAGCATCAGGGTCACGGAGTTTCTTGTTTCTACGGTCTTCAAGATTTACTTGTATGATATGATCTTCCGCAACACCTCTTTCAAGCAAATGCTTGCGGAAGATGTTGAAGAGAAGGAAGGATTTACCACAACGGCGAATGCCAGTGATAATCTTTATCATCCCATTGCCTTCTGCCGAGATGAGTTCTTTCAAGTATGCTTTACGTTCAAAATACATAATTCCATGACGTTTTTTTGTGTCAAGACACGGTTTTCTGTCGCAAATATACGTTTTTTACTTGATAACGCCAAGCTTTTTCATCAATTTAACTCTTAGAAACATAAAAAAGGGGCACGATTGCTCGTGCCCAATAGCAGAAATCTTTAAGAAGGCAAGTACTGCCATAGTTGCCTAATCGATGAGATGCAGAAAACCACATCAATATCTAAAATTTTTTTATTTGCCGTAGCAAATAGCAAAGAATGCTTTTAATGCTTAATAAATATGTGTACTCTGACACATACCATTAAAACTAATGCTAGAATTACTTCTTCCATCATAATTTTAATTTTTAAGTTATTAAAAATATTCATCTGCGTATCTTAGATTCATCTATAGTCCGACATATTTTATCAGACTAATCTCGTAAAACATATTACCTTATGGGAGGTGGTCAATGCTTATGTATTACCTCTTCATATTCTTGACATAAACAATTGTAGATTTGCTCCCACAAAACTATATCCGTTAAAGGTATACCCCCTACTGTTACCCATTTTCTTTCCGGTTGTAGGAAATTCCCGTAATAGACAGAAAATCTATAGGACTGCCCTTTATAAGGAAATGTTTCCAATTTCACATCATCTCCACAATGTTTGATAGCACAGATGCCAACAATGTTTGAACGCTCTAAACTCCCAAAAGCTGCCCTGTTCTTTGGATTGAAAAAATATTCCCTCCGAGGAACACCATAAAAATTTTCTTCCTCAGTCAACAGAAATAACAGTTTCAGAACAGCTCTAGCATAGACTTCACAAAACCCATTCATGGCACTACTTATATATGAAGGCTTTAGCTCATCAATTGCCACAAACTGCTTAATCATAAAATTACTATCCATCTCCATGTTTTATCTGACAATTTAGCCGAATCTATTGAACAGCAACTTTCTTCACAATACCATCGCTGTACTTCACGATGTTCAAGCCCTTGGTTGGAGCAGACAATCGCTGACCATTCAGGGAATAGCGAGAGAGTTCCTTGGTGTCATTTGAGGTGATTACATTATTGATGCCTGTTGGGTCAAACTCTACGATGTTTTCAAAATAACCAAATTCAGAAATCCAATAATCGTCATAAGTTCCTTTTGGAACGTAAACTGTACATTTTTTTGCATCACAGCCATCAAAAACGTCACGTCCCATATCTGGTAGTTTTTCTGTACATACATAAATAGAAGTTAAACCACTACAGTCTTTGAAGGTCAAATCGCCAATCCTAGCAATACCAGAGGGGAGGGTTATACTTGTTAAACCACTACAGCCAGAGAAGGTCAAATTGCCAATCCAAGCAATATAAGAGGGGAGGGTTATACTTGTTAAACCACTACAGCCAGAGAAGGCGGAACTCTCAATCCAATCAACATCAGAGGGAAGGGTTATACTTGTTAAACCACTACAGCCAGAGAAGGCGGAAACGCCTATCTTGGTAAGACCAGAAGGGAGGGTTAAATTTGTTAAACCACTACAACCAGAGAAGGCGTCTTGGTCAATCTCGGTAACACCTGAAGGGAGGGTTAAATTTGTTAAACCACTACAACCAGAGAAAGTGCCTTCTGAAATTTCGTGAAGACCAGAAGGGAGGATTATACTTGTCAAACCACTACATCCCGCAAATGCACGTCTCTCAATGTAAAGAATATTAGAAGGAAGTTTTAAACTTGTCAAGCCACTACATCCCTCGAAAGCCAAATCACCAATTGTCTGATTACTAGTATATATTTTGCTTGGATAATTGAAATAAGCACAAGTTATATAATAATCACCACCAGACACTATCGATGCATCAGACAAATCTAATTCAGTCATTTTCCCTTCTGTTTCTTCATGATGAACACTGCGTCCAGCCATATCACGAATCATGCGCCAATCCGTTCCATTTATCTCACCTACAATCTTCAGATTCGTAATTTTATATTTCTTAGCACTTCCTATTTTATTTTGCAAAGTACCAGCCTTATCCAATGTGACTGTAATTTGCTTTGTAATCAAGCCATCATCTCCCGCTTGAATAGACAAACAACCAAGCAACATAAATACTGTTGCCAGCAACATTCCTTTAAAAGTAAAATTTCCCATATCTATATATTTTAAAAATTATAATACATCAGTTATTTGAATACTTCTAAGATTGCTAACTATTGGCTCTCCATTTTCTCCCTTACTTAATTGGCAATCACTAGAAAACAAAAAGGTTTGTGTAAGGTAGCCATCTCCTTTTTGATACTCTAAACAAGCATGCCCTTTTATATCCCAGTGCTGATTGTCAGAAGGAGATGGGGTTACCGTTCCTATCTCAATTTTTGCACTTCTGACTTTAACTCCTGCCATCTTTCCTATGAAAGAAATCGAAGAGACATTGTTTCTGACATAAGCAGTTATCGCTGCAATTTTTTCATCATCAACATCAAACGATAATTTTCGTTGTACCATACCTCTAACTTTTTAATGTGAAACAATCTGTTAACAACACAACAAAAAGAAAGCGTGAACTTGCCCATTGCTCGCTTCACGAACTGAGGCCCTGGCAAGCCCATCATGTCGAAACGAACAACTTCGAAGCCCACGCCGATATGATACACTTATCCCTATACCGAATTGGACACCCTACTTGCGTAGGGTGCCACATCAGTAGAGAGATGTGGATATACACATCCCGAGAGCATCTACCGTTGCATAGTCTTTGACATGAGTTTGAAACTGCCAGGTTTCAGTTCGTCAAGAACTAAGCGCATAGTAAACGCACTTTAATATTATGTCATGATACCACTACCCTCCCAAGTCCTCATCTCAGCAATCTCTCTTTTGAGAAAAAAAGCATCAACTCGGCGTGAGCAGAATGGGTATCTGCGTGCAAAGGTATATAAAATATTTGAAATGCCACTCCTTTTCCAGGAACTTTTTAGAGAGAAAAGCAAAAAAGATAGATGTGGGGGCACACAAGAAAGGAAAATGAATGCTCGAAAACAAAGAAAGAGCGGAAAAACAACTGTTAACTGTTAACTCTGTTAACCCCAGTTGTTCTTCCGCCCTTAAACTTTATTCCTTATCACCTTCCCGCTCAAAAAGAAAATTACTTCAGCATCCATTCCCAAGCAGGAATTATATGCACAGTCTTCCCATCCACGGTAAGCTCCTCTTTCTCATTCAGCGTAATGATGTAACCCTCTGACAAATCATAGATTTCCATCGCCTCTTGCAAGCCCTCTATTTCACGCTTGCGAGTCTTCTCATCATCCATCTTCACCGTAACCTGGTAAGCCT
>ERZ1031984.6-NODE-6-length-59622-cov-8.920661_pt1 | contig 59622 bp, 57 predicted proteins | sample MGYA00518166_ERZ1031984 | MGnify/ENA primary metagenome ERZ1031984 (study PRJEB33719, sample SAMN04261288) | wastewater metagenome | biome: rural village; feature: human; material: feces | host: Homo sapiens | place: El Salvador | collected 2013-01-14 ... | reverse complement strand
CACTTGCCTCAGTTAGATAACTTCCATTACTAAAATTATATGTAGGAGAAGTAACACTCCTGAAAGTAAAGTCAACATTGTTACTTGTAGTGGCACTATTACTTACACCGAGTGCAGTTATACCTCCAGTAGCATAAACATTTCCTTCTATCTTGAAAGCATTATTAGCTCTATCCCAAGAGATTTTACCACCACTAGCTCCAGAACCAAAATGAATAGCATTGGTATTAACGTCAAAGACATTGCTCTTGAAATCATAGTGCCTGCTTAAATTGTCGGTATAAATCCTCGTTACATAGGCATCCAAATTTATCTCTCCATCAGACGATTCTTTCAGTCCATAACCAATATGGAGTGTATTGTTTGTGCGGTCAAGCATATTGCCACTGTTCATCCAAAGCTGAATAGAACCACCTCCTGTCGAACCCATCTTCAAATTCCCAGTGATGTTATCCGTTCCATTGAAGCTCTGTCCCCAGATTGTTCTTGCGTTGGCTAATCTATCAGCAGCACTGGCATTACTTACCTTGGTGCCCTTCACGTAACTGTTAAGACCACTTATTTCACTTGTTGAATGGGTGTGGCTGCTAGGTGTGAACGTGCTCGGCTTGCCAGTCACATTTTCCCAAGAGACACTACCACCACTGGAACCACCACTTCCGCCTGAAGCAGATAAAGTAATGTATTTATGATTAGTATCCCAATCTACATTAAGTCCACTACCAAAGATTATCTTAAAATTATCTTCGCCATTCCAACTTTCTGCTGAACCATCCTTATAGAAAGTTAAACTACCAGCAGTAGTACCACTGGAACCACTTCCACCACCAACAGGAATACCAACATCTACACAACCTTTGTCAGAATTTGGTCTAATAGTTGGTTTTATACCAGTAATACCTACAAAACGTAATTTAGTTGCACTAACCCAACTCTCACTTCCTCCTGAATATTCTGGTGTTTGTGCTACTTGTATAGAACCACCACCACCACTAATCTCAGATTCATTCTTCCAAGTATATTTAGAACCAGTCCAATAAAGAAATTGAGGAGTACCATACGAAGTCTTTCCTAAGTGGTCATTCATTGCACTCATAACAGGACTTAGAGCAACGCCACTTCCAGTAGAAGTTTTCCAAACGAAATTACTACCATCATAAGTCAGTACTTGACCGTTAGCGGTAGGGAAAGGATTGTCACTATTAAGTTTGGTAAGAAGAGTTCCCAAAGAAGCACTACCGCCTCCCGATGTACCGCCACCGCTGCCAAGAGCTGTTATTCCACCAGTGGCATAGAAGTTTCCGTCAAAGCACAAGTCACCGTTCTTGTCAAGATGGAGTTTCTTTCTGATGACTGTTTCGCCATTGGTTGATTGGAACTCTATACCGGTGACACCAGACATTTCGCCTGTAATCGACTTAGATGCAGGGTCAAACTTTCTTCCCCACCAACTGTACTCAGAGAGGTCGATGCTTGTACCACCGCCTGTATTGCCACCACCATTGCTCACAACAGGAGTCTTCCATACGAAAGATTGACCATTCCAATAGAGGTAGCCAGTTGATGTCGGCATATCCATCTTGTTCAGCTCCGTCACAAACGGATTCAACTTGATGGGTTTCCATGAATAGGTGGTGTCCTTCCACACACCTGCCTCGTCACACACGTAAACACTGCCATCGACTATCGCCCAATCGGTCACGGTAGGCGATGGCACTGCTTGCTTCAGCTCGTCAAGGGTTCTGTAATAATATCCCTTGTTGCGTCCTGTGCCGTTGTATGTGAAGAACTTGTATGAATCACCATTCGTCAAGGTCACGGTGATTTCATTCTTTCCACCATCCACGTTTGACGTGGAAGTCTGTGCGATGCTGCTCACGCCCACACCACGCTCACCTTGCACCACGCCAAAGCTTCTGTACTGACCGTTTCGAACCGTTCCGTTCGTACCAGTCCAAAGATAAAGCTCGCCATTGTAGAAATAGCCAAACCGTTTCTCCTCGTCCGTTGGGTTCAGAGGAAAATCGCTCTCGCTGACACAAGCCTTTGAAAACAATAAGTTTTGAACGGTTGAAAGCACCTCGTCCCAATAGGAATCACGGTTCTCGTTCACGCACCACGTCCCACGATCAGGATTCCACCAATGCTGCCATCCGTTAATATCCACATAGTCCCCATCGACACCTCCGTTCGGATATGCCCTGTTGACCTCATACAAGTTCCTGTACGTTCCCCTAAAATGCAAGGAGTTCTTATCCATATCAGCTAAAATTTGAAAGTTTACTAAATCGCTCAGCCAAATCGGCTTGCTGGTTACTGCCCAAGTAGATGCTCGCCGCACGGTATATCACGTTTTGGCGGCAAATGTCCAGGAGCGCAACGGTCAGTCTCGAATCATCGCCGACGGCCTCCACCTTAGCCTTCGGAATATATGTAAAGACTTCCACTAGATGGTCATAGACATTATCCACCGTACCAGAGACATGGCTGCTGTACCGCCCTGCCGTGAAGTACATCAGCACACGGTTGCCACCGCTGCGCACGGTCAGGAATCCCCTTGGCTTCTGAGGCGTGCCACGCCCCCACCGTGTGGCTTGCATCCTAGCCTCCTGGCTCTGTATCGGCAACAACTCATACAAGCTCTGCTGCCAACTTCTCAGCCTCAACTCATATAGGCGCAAGAAGTCCTCGGGAACGATGAGATAGCCATGTCCATCGGTGTATTTGTACTGAATTGACGTGTAATCTTGCTCCACGCCCGACACGGATGCCTTCACATGCTGTGGAATAAGAAAATCAGCTGGAGCCTCAACAAGCAACATGTTAGCCGCCGACTCCAGGCACTGACGGATGATGACATCAGTGTCATCCACGATAAGGTCATTCATGTCATCATGGCTTATCTCACTGATGGCCTTCCGCACCTCTAAAACTAGTTCGCTCATCAACGCTTCCATATACATTATTATATTATAAATGTTAGAAATCCATCTCCACGCCGTTTTTCTTCGCCTCGTCCTTCACGCTCTGGGGGCTTTTCAGCTTTCTCGTATCTACGCCAAAGGTCTTGGCAAGATAGTTCTTGGCCTTGGTGATATTCTCGAAGTGAAGGGCATTCTCGTTCGTCACGTGCTCTTCTTCATGCTTCTGCACCTGCACCTCTTCTGGCTGACTCTCATCGATGATGCGCCCAGCTTTCGTTAGCGGATGCTTCCGGATGCAGTCTGCCACCTGCTTATTGTCCGTGAGATAAGAATAAGCATTGTTACTGCACCGTTCAAACTCCACACTCTTGATAAGTCCGCTGGGCAGAGTCACCACAAAGATGAGCATACTGTTTGCTACAAATCTATACATATCTTTTGTGTTTATGGGTGAAGGGATAGCGAGACCTTTCAGCCTCAGCTATCCCCGATTTTCGATATATGTTAGAAAACTATCAGCTCCCTATTACGATGATTAAGCTGCCTCCTGAATCTGCTCATCGGTCACACCGTCTTCGGTGAAGGTTGGACGAGATACACGGGCATGGGCATCAGGGAATGTCAATACCCAGCAACTATACTCTTCCATCACCACACCTGCAGTGTTGCGAATCAGGAGATCCTTGGCGTTAAACTCGTTGCGTGACCAAGTACCGAATACATATTTGTCAAGATAACGAGAATCCAGACAGAAGGCTCTACCATCCATGCCCCAACTATTGAAGGCATCGTGACGATAGATGAGAATCTTTGTTCCCATGCTCTCAAACTTCTCGAAGTCAAGTTTCCATCCCTGGTAGTCCTTTTCGGTCTGTGTAATGATACGCTTGTTAGAGCGGAGGTTAGCAAATGCCTGATAAATCAGGTTGTCTACGAAGAGCAACTTGGTACGGCTGGAGTTACCTGCACCCTTCAACATGGATGCAATAAACTGGGTCAACTCCTTCTCGCTAATCACATACTCATATACCTGCTTTACCTCTTCCTTTGTTCCAGAAGTCCCATCAGGTACGGTCACTTTTACGGTTACAGGAACAAGAGTACCATCTGCCTGCTTACGCATCTTTGGCTCCCAGTGTCCAATCTGCAAATCCTTACCTGCTTCCCAGAAGATGCCACCCATCGTGTAAACAAGACCTACATCCTTGCCACCATTCGACATAGAGCGATAACCAAACAGTCCACTCAGCTCCTGACCCTGGCGCATATCGTCCATCGCCATTTTCTCCTGTCGGGTGAAGTCCCACTGCACCTGGGTCTTGCTCATACGGTCGATAAGAGACTCCTCCACCTGCATGATGAATCGCTGGCAATACTGGAAGCTCTTGTCTGGCATAGAGTAGTAGCTACCTGTCTCTACCTCTTTTTCACCAGCTGCTCGTCCCAGTCGCATCACTACCGTACCTACGGCAATATCCTCAGGAAGATCTCTGTTACCACGTGCGTTGTTTTTCTTTCCGTTCAGCGCATAACATGTAGGGTTTCCGTCATTGTCAACCTCAGTTACACGCAACTGCAAAGGAATCATTTCGCTTCGGTCAGTACCATTATCCTTAAAGCCCAGATAGCTGTTCACCATGATAATGTCGCCTACACCGAATACGGTAGGATTCTCTACCTTCAAGGTCACAGAGCCACCATTTGTGGTTTTAGTAACCTTTTCCGTCAATTTTGTTTTGATTGGTCGCTGACCGATGGAATAGTACTCGATGCGGTTACTGTCCACAGGAGTCATTCGCTTCGAGGCTCGAAGAATCTGGTCGATTGGGCAACTCTCCAGCTTCATTTCTACCACGGTAGGGTTCACATGAGCCACATAGTAGTCCCAGTTATTCATTTTCTCCTGCTGCTCCTGGCTTCCACCCTGCCACTTTGGACCCGTGCCACCTACACCTGGCCCATCCGTTGGACCTATAGGGCCACCGCCTCCTTCACCTGCAGGAATATTAGGAGGAGTTTCTGCCATAGCATAAGAGCTGCCACCACTCAGGATCATGACTACAATCGCCATCATGAATCCAAACCATTTCTTAAACTGTTTCATAATCTGCTAATTTTTAAACTATTAATTATTAATTATAAATTCTTAATTGAAGTTTACATGCCAACCATCTTGCTGTACACCTGTTCCGTCCGGCTCTTCTCTTTTGGAAGTGCAGGAGCACCACCGCCACCATTGATGTTGATGTTCTTCTTGCCACCCTGTTTTCCATCGTGAAGCTGCCTCTGCTGGTCTATTTTCTCGTTCTTGCCACGCTTATAGCCTCGCTCCTCGGCATCAGTAACAGCCTTGTCAAAGTCCTTGATCTGGAAGAGGCGCAAGAAGTCTGCCTTCTTCAAGTCATACCGGACAGCTCTCCATACGAATCCATCATCATCGTGGTCTTCGCCATCCTCGCTACGCTTGTACATCCATTCTATCAGGTCATTGATAGACTCAGGCTTAATCTTGGCTTCCTTCATGGCTTCATCAAGCTCCTTATCCTCTTGCTCCATGTTGGCTGCAAGTTTCTCCTTGCCCTTGGCTAGCTTCTCACTCGCATCGAGCTTTTCCTTCTCGCTAGCCTTCAAGCGTTTCCTTGCCTCCTCGTCACCATTGATAGCTTCGATGTAGTCCTGACCCAGCTCGTCTATCAGGTAGTCGATAAGGTTAAAGTCGCCACCATCAGCATTTTTCTTGGTCACAAGACCTGTCACCAACCCAGGAGCATGAGGATTTTCTTTCAGCATATTGTTGAAGTCGTCCATCTTTTTCTTGCTTTGGTCGTACTGGTCGTAATCGGTCGCAATTTGGTTAAAAACAGCCTCATCATCGTCCATATTCAGGTCGGGATAACGCTGCGCAAAACTCTCTCTGAAAGAATCTCGCTTCGATTTAACATTCTGATTATCAATCGTTTCTTTTGCCATAAACGTTCATTTTTAATATTTGTGTGCTAAATTAAGGAAAATTTCGCATTACTTTGTGATAAGTTCTGCATCTCGACGAATTAATTTTGTTGCATGAAACATCTAAATTCCATATCCGAAATTTACCTTAAAAGAGACCAGGAAATGTTTCTGCTCTTTCGGAAAGCCAAGAGGATGGTAGAATATCCTACCACCATGGCTAAGATATGCGATTACATCGCCCAGATGCCTGCCTCTTGTTATTATCTGGCTGATAGCACTGCCTATCGGTATATATGCAAACGCATTAAGGGCGAAAAACCAAAATTCGGAAAATACCAAGCCATGAAGGAAAAACTCTTCGAAGCCTTCTATCAGGACTTCCTGCGCCTCCGGCAGATGGATCAATACAAGAAATACAATACCAAGAATCTTGTGTATGTGTGCCTGGATCTCCCTGCGCCCAACCTGGGCATGGCTCCTCGCTACATACAGATGAAAATCAACCATCATTTCCGCAACAAGAAAACGTCATTCATAACTCGATAAATCTCTTCTATTATGCGTACATTATATATAACACTTCTCATCATCCTCCTGATGGCTTTCATCATTCCGCTTCATGCCGACATGGCTGTATCGCCATCAACTCCAATATACTCCCATTTCGTTTACATGTTCGGTCATGCCAACTTCATTCATTGGTCTGTCAATGCCTGGTGCCTGTTGATGGTACATCGTCAGTTCCGCTTCCATCGTCTGTTGGCTTCATGGCTGGCGTCCGTGGCTCTCTCCTTCCTCTATTATCCGTCCCTCCCGGTCTTGGGTGCATCGGTCATCATATCCTTCTTCATGGGCTTCACTGCTCCCTGGCTCTACCATAGAAAGCGCCTAGCCTTCTTTCAGATGCTCATCCTTCTGGTAATAGGTTGCCTCCTCCCTCATATAGCTGGCATCTACCACCTCATCCTCTTCGCCATAGGCTTCATCTATGCCAAGGCAGAGAGTTTCGTCCACAGAGCCAACGCCATAAAAATATAGGAGGCAAATCATAAAGTTCAATGTTCAAATCTCAAAGTTCAAAGTAAAGAATGTCTTCATTAAAGGTACGACCTCAGCAGCAGATTTCCGATAAGAAGCTCAAAGAGATTCTTGCCGAAAATACGAGGAGATTGGAAAGTCTCCTCGCAAGCTATCGTCCCATTACTGGAGAGAATGCACCTGGTCTTCGATTCGAGTGTGTCATTGAGGATTTCTTGAAGGGCAAGAAACTTTGGCTTCCGGTAGAAATGTTGAAGGAAAAGAAGTTTTGCGCCATCATCAAGTGCGGTTCTATCTCTGCCTTCTGCGAGAAGTACATGCCCGACCTCGACCAAGAGAAGGCACGCGATGCAGTATTCCGCTATCTCATCCGTCTTCGCTGCAAGCACGATTTTTATTTCTTCGCCTACGCCTATGCCAGAATCAAGAACAAGGATGGTGGCGATGATATACCTTTCCTTCTCAACCATGCACAGATAGGTCTCACCAAGGATTTCGAACGGCAACGCCTTCATGGTGAGCTGCACAGTATCTTGATTATCCTCTTGAAGTGTCGCCAATGGGGTGGTTCTACTGATACCGAGGTTTACATGTTCTGGATTCAGATGTTCTGGAAGACCAACTGGAATAGCAACATCATCGGCCACCAGTCTTCATCTGCTACCCAGGTGTTCGATATGTACGAGAAATTGGCGAATGCCATCCCTACATGGCTCTACTATGAGATTGGAGAGACATTCAAGGAAGACTCTCGCAAACTCCGCACATCAAGCACTCAGAACAACATCAAGTACCTCATCCCTCGCTCCTGCAAGATACAGACTGGTTCGGCTCGTAACCCTGAGTCCTGCCGTTCTGCCGATGCAGCTATGGCTCACATCACCGAGGAAGCCTTTTTCCCTAACACTACAGAGTGGACTCCACAGAAGGTTGTCAATGCCGCAATCTCGCCTATCAATGTTACGAGACCTTACACCTTCATCGTGCGAGAGTCTACCCCTAATGGGCGTGAGAATGAGTTCCATGATGAATGGGTGCGTGCCAACTCTTTCGACAAGGACGGCAATCGCCTTTCCATCTATACCCCTTACTTCGTTCCATGGTTCGACATCGAGAAGTATATCCTTCCTTTCAAGTCTGAGCAAGAAAAGATTGATTTCGTTCTTTGGCTCTACAAGAATCGTGAGGATGAGCAATATCATGGCTCTTACTTCTGGTGGCTTTGGGAAATCAAGGGGGCAACCCTCGAAGGCATCCATTGGTATGTGAATGAGTGCAAGAAGTATAGCGACTTGGATGGTATGCGCCAAGAGTACCCTTCCGATGATGTGGAAGCCTTCCTATTCTCCGGCACAACCGTCTTCGACCCTTACAAGTTGAAGGAAATGGAAGAGGACTGCAAGGGCATCGAGCCTATCATGGTGGGCGACATCGAAGGTGATTCCTACGATGCTGCCGATGATGCTTGCATGAACAATATCCGCTTCGTGGAGCGTTTCGGTGGACCTCTTAAGGTATGGGCTGGACCCGACAACTCCGAGATTGTCAAGCATCGTTACATTGTTGCCTGCGATATTGGTGGATCACATAAAACCTCCGACTTCTCAGATATAGTTGTCTTCGACCGCTACGATGAAATCTACGGTGGCGTTCCCGAACTGGTAGCCGAATGGCATGGCCACTGCGATGCCGATCAGTTAGCCATGCGTTGCGCCCAGATAGCTCATTTCTATAATGATGCTTATCTGGTCATAGAGAACAATACCGCTTACTCTCGCATGAACAATACTGAGGGTAATCAGTCAGAACTGTTCTTCCCTATCCTCCTCCCACTCTACGACAACCTGTATAGTGCCTCTCAGTCAAAGTTGAAGAAGGTGAAGAATATAGAGATGAAATGGGGATTCAATACAAACAAGAACACCAAGGTGGCAGTAGTAAAAACGATGGCAAGAATCATCCGTGATGGTGGCTATATGGAGCGAGAACTAGCAGCCATAGATGAATGCACCTATTTCCTCTATTACAAGCAAAACGACTGCTACGGTGCCATAGCCGGAAAGCATGATGACCGAGTGATGGCTAGAGCCATTGCCCTCTACGTAGAAAAGGACATGCCAGCCCCGGAAATCATCCCATTCCGCTCAAAGTCCGATATAGAGCGAGAACGCCTCCGCAACCGCCCTCCAGTAGTAGCCGAGTTAGCCGGAATAGGTGGCAGTTAAATAGGTAGCAGCTAAGATAGTTTCCCCCTCTGAGCCTCCGTTCCAGGCGATTCCATCGCCTGGCTCCCAATAAGTAAGTTAACAATTAAAAATCAAGAAAAAATGAAAAAAGTTTATCAAAATCATCTTCGCAAGATGCTGATAGCCATCTACCAGCCAGTAATCACTCGTATCGAGCTCATCCGCTCCACCCGAATGTGGCAGAAAGGCGTCAAAGCCACCCTAGCCAAGTACCAGGAAGGAGGTGCTCCACGCTTCTACCTGCTCTACGACCAGTCCCACAAGGATTGGGCTATCATGACCTACGACCCCAACCGCAAGCAGCTCCTTGCCTACCGTCGCCTAGTCCAGCTAGGCAAGTGGAAGGCAACACGCTACTTCCGAAACGTGGAAGACATCAAGGCAGCCTCCTACTACTACACCCCTTCCAAGTGGGGAGCAATCGGTTGCGATGCCGACAACAAGGTTAGAGCCAAGAAGTTGAAGCAATGGCAAGAGTATTACATGTATCGTGTTTCCGTCCAGATGGAAAAGCTACGCTCCTACAAGAAGAAACATGGAATCTCTTAAGCCCACACAAAAAAAGGAAGAGAAAGCCATCACGGTTTCCTCTTCCTCAACCTTTTTACATTTAAACTAAAAAACTTAAAGTCTATATATACAACGTTATAATTTTTATGTAGCTGTAGATGCCGATGGCAAAGCAGCCAAGTCATTTGTACCGCTGTTTCCATCTTTCAGATGTGCTGCTGGCGTACCAGTCTGCTGTTGCCCTGCTCCAGCAATAGGCATTTCGCCATTTGCTTGCTGCTGCGCTTGCATGGCTTCTAGCTTCTCCAACTGCTCCTTGAAGTACTTCTTCATTCTGTTCGTACCAGGGAATTGTCCTACGGTCAGCATCGTATATGGGTCCATCTTACCGCTGGTCATGAAGTTCCAAGCCATATCGTTGTTCGTGGCCCTGATAATTGGGCTGTAAGCATCCAGGTCGATGGCTACGTCCAGATCCATATCCCTCATGGTCTCCGGATTGAAATGTATCTCGAAGTCATCCCCGGTCAGTTTCACGCTGTCCGCTGCGGTGCAGAACTCCTGAATCAGGTACAGCTTCTTCTTGGCGATTCTCACCTTGTAGTTATTGAAACTCTCCACAAAGTCCTGAATGGTGGTGGATGATGCCTCTCTCTCCAGCTGATACTGCTTTCCGCTGGTGTTGCGATGCTGTCCCTGCAGAGCACCCTGCACGCCTGTACCCTCTCCTGCCATAGTCTTGGCAAAATTCACCATGAAGTCAACTCCTGCCGGAATACTCTTGTTGACCAAAGTCTGCGGTGGCTTACCTCCATTCTTGGAGTTCCACAAGATAATGCTATCAGTTTTGGTATAGTTCACCTGCATTTCATCAATGCTCTGTTTCTCGCTCAGAGCATTCTCGTCCACAAGCATCGTACCCTTGGCACCATTGGCCACGATGAAGTTAATCATCATCATATAATGGTTCAAGGTGCGCTGATTGTTCTCGGCACGCATAGTGAAACTTCTTACCTCGCCATTCAAACAAGGATATGCCACGAAGGTATATGGCATGATGGAAGTCCTGAAACCGTCTCTCAGCACATAGTAGGGCGATTCCCTCGCATCCAGCAGATAGCCATTCGGTGTAAGGTATCTTCTGAACCAATACGTTTCAGCCTCAGCCTTCATTTCGATGGTTTTCAACTCCGATGGGTCCACATAATAGATAGGCTCACCGTTCTCATCGAGCACTGGCAGACCGTTCTCGTCCTTCATGATGTTGGCTTCCTCCAGCTTCCGCTTCTTCTCCTCGTAGAAGGCTCGTTGGTCGGGAGAGGCATAGCCACATGTCCCGGCATCCCAGTCATGCACCCAGATGGCTGGTCGGGTCTCTTTCGTCCATATCTCCAATACCCTGTACTTGCCGATTACCGAAGAATGGGTGAAATCGTCTATCCCGGCATACTGTGCTTCACCGTTTGGATGATACGTCTGCTCAGGAGCGAAATGATGCTGTGTCTGCAGATAGATCTCGCTCAGTTTGTCCGCCTCAGCCTTGCTTCCATCCGTAAAGGTGGCGATGATTTCTCTCCAAGTCAGATCATGAGCCTCAGCGATAAATTCCACATCGCTCAGGTCATACTTGAAGAAAGGTGGCAAGGCAATTTTGAAGATGTCCACCATATAGTCAAAGATGCCATTCTTGCCATCCTTTCTGCCATAATAGGTTTTCATGCCCACAAAGGCGAAAACACAGAAGGCATAGAACATCCTTGCATCCAGCTCCTGTCTGTCGTTCAAGTTGTCGTTCTGGCGAAGATACTCATTGAAGAAACTGATATAGTCCTCCTCGTTGGGATCTACGGCACTGCAAGAGGCTGTACTGCGTTGCTGGCGCACAAGTCCTACGAGAGAAAGCAGCTTGTCGCCTATCACGTCATATTCCAGGATAGGCATACCCTTCATTTCCATATACTGACGGATGCTTATCTTCCTACCGTTCCATTCTATCAGCTCTTCCAGCTGTCTGCCCATCACGAAGTCCTGCGCTCGCTTCCACTTCTTTCTCAGCTCTGCGCCATCATAGAAGTATTGGCAAGCCCATTCTATCAGCCGAAGGTTGCTGTCTGTCTGGGCAAACCGCTCCCGGCTCACTCCCTCCAGAGAGTCAGGTCCAGGTTCGGCATAGTTCGAAATATCATTAATAACACGATTATCTGGCATAATTCTTAATTTTTCGTCAAAAATACCGCCTTTTTGCCGATTCTTAGTGATAAGTTGCGCAACTTAACATTACTTTTTCATATTTTCTCCTTATTTTTGTTCCGCATTTCAATTTAAAACGTTTTAAATCATGGGTAAATCAATCAATGTACATGAAGCCTGCGTCATTACTAAAGATGATAAAGGCAACCTCTCCATGGTAGGCAAGGCGAAAGAAGCCCTCACCACATTGAAGAAAAATAAGGTTTCCGTCTGCATTCTTCTCTGCGACAACAAGAAGGAGGATGTGGAGAAGTTCCTTAACGACAATAACGTGCCTTTCGCCTCTCTCAGTACTAAGGAGGAGACCGATAAGGATGGCAACACCAAGCATGTTGACCCACCAAAGGCAGATGTCACCATCATGCCAAGTTCCAAGGTCATCACTCTTCGAGACGATTGGCAGTGGTGTTTGGATGATATTGCCAGACGCCTTTGGGGAAAGGAAAAGAAGGAGAATCCGAAGAGTGAGCAGCAGCGCATGGATGACAGCATGGCTGATTACATACGCTGGGCAACACCAAAAAATGAACCAGATAAAGCATCTGGTACTTCTCTCGGATAACATCGCTCCAACATCTTCAATTTTCAAAATACGATTTCAATCTTTTTGTTAAAAATAAAATTTATTTGGAATTTAGAATTTTACGACTATCAAAAAGGGACTCGCTGTGAAGCAAGTCCCTTTTTCTGTTTGTAGAAATATAGAACATTTTTTAGAGTGAAGTAGCCCGAAGGCTACTCCATTCCGTTCAGCTTTTCAAGCAGCTCCTTTCTGGTATTCCGAATCTCTACCAGTTTGGCAGCATCGTTTGTACCATCCATTTGCTTCTTAGCTTTATTCATCTTCCTTCTTGCAGCAGAGATAGCCTTTCTAGCCGCAAACAGCCGTTTGTTGGTCTTGCTGTTCTTAAAGGCATTTGCCTTCGCCTTGTCAACATCCTTCAAACGCTGATACTCCTGATAAGTCTCCATGGTTCCGTTCCAGACGTTCTGTATTCTCCAGTCCTCCGTCACGTCCTCAGCCTTAGCCTTCATCAGGTACTTGCTTTCAGCCTTCTCCATTTCCTTCAAGTCTTCATCACCGTTCAGATAACCCTGCACCATGTCCAGAGCCTCCTTCTGGGTAAAAGCCTTGTAATCACTCTGCGAGAGGAATTTCTTCATCTTCTGGCGCATCTTCTTCTTTTCCGTGATACTCTTGGCTGCATCAAAGCGCTGGCAAGCCACCTGCAGCGAAGTCACGCCATCATTCATTTCCGCACTCTCCAGTGCCTTCACACTGCCTATGGCAGCCTTAATCTGAGCCTCAGCATCAATACCGTTGCGCTGGCAGCTCTGATAGGTCATCACCACGCCCTCCATGTCACCGCTAAGGATAAAGTCCTTGAAGTAACTCTGAGCCTTCCATGGAGAGAATCCCTTAGAAGAAGGGAAGAAGAAATCAACAGCCTTGAACTCCTTATTCTCCTGACTCGGAATCAGGAAAGGCGCCCAGTACAAAGCATCCTTGTAAAGCAGTCCGATGGTCTTGCCATACTTGCGCTGAATCTCCTGATCCGCATGGCTGGCTTGGAAATCGCTCAGATAGTTTATATCATCCAAGGTCATTCTCACCATAGGGTTAGCCTTACCTATCATTCGCTGTACCATAGGTCCAGGGAACTCCAGTTCTCCCTTATGATTGAAAAGGTATTCCGGAACCTCACGGAACTGCTTACCATGTCTCACATACATTTCTGTACCATCTTCATATCTGCCTAAGAAGATCTTGCTCTGCTGACCAAGGCTGTTGCCTCTCATCAGATAGTCATACCATTTCATTCCCTCGTCACCATAAGCCAGTTCATACATGCTCTTATAGCTAGGGTTGGTCTTCCTGATCTCCTCTGCCTTCTTGCGCTCCTTCTCCTCGTCCATGGCACGGAAGGCAGCATTGATACCATTGGCAATTGCCTCGTAGAATACCATGAAGCCGATACCATAACAGAGGAGTGCAGAAATCTGTCTGCTTCTTCTGCCCTCGTCCTCCGGTGTAAGAATCCCATGGCCAAGTCGCTTGTAGTAATGCTTGAAGTTCTCAAAGGTTGCCTCATTCCATATAGAACCATATCCAGTTAATGCCAGGAAGTGTCGTGTGGTAGAAGCATTCCAGTCTGGTGAAAGAAGAACTCGTCCGGCATAGCGCAAGGTTCGATGGCTGGCTCCCAACACATCCCAGTGCTGACCGCCAAACATATCGTTCACAAACTGTCCGTCCTCGTCCAAAGCCCGGCTCAGTTCCTCCTCAGTCCAACCCTTCTTCTTGGCACGTTCCTTGGTCTTGTCTGCCCTCATCCGGTAGGTAGCAAGTTTCAGTCCGTCATGAAGGAAATCCCACAAGGCTCTATCCATGCCCTTATTGATGAGCGAAAGCATCTGCGTTGCCACCTTCAAAGGCATAGAAGCCAAAGCCACCGTTCCGGAAATTCCATTTCCGGCTCTCAGTTTCTCCTGCACCTTTATCATTGCATCGCGCATATTGTCAAACATGTTCTGTACATCCGCTGCAGCATAGTCGTTGGTCGCTCCGAACTTCACCAGATGGCTAGCAGCCTCTTGAAAATCCTCAGGATTGGCAAAGCAAGGTAGTTCATGGTTTTTGGCTGTATCTACAAAGATATACTTCATAAAGTTGGCCATGGCCTTCTTAGGACCAAACTCCACCATATTCTGTACCATATAAACCTCCGTCAATGCGCCAGCATGGAAACCACTAAAACCCAACTCCAGTTTCTTGGCACTTGAAGCCAAAGTGTCAACGGTTTCCCAAAATGGTGAACTTTCATATTGTTCAAATACAACACCAAATCGTTTAGCAGCACTTTTCTGGCGATAAAGAAGGATTTTTTTACCTGTGATGATATTTGGTATAGTATAATCCTTTGCATTTCCTTTATAGACCCATACAGGACCCAAACCCGGAATCTCAAAGTACTTATACTGCTCCAGGTTAAAAGGAGGCGTAGAAGAAAGCAGTGGGTCAGAAGAAACGATTTCTCCATCCTCATTCCGCTCAATCACGTTCAATCCACTCAACTCCTGCAGCATCGTCTTGTTTACCCAAGCTTCGATATTGCTTCTGCTGTAGTAAGCCATCATCTTTGTGATGTCCGTAGTCTTAGGCACAAGCCCCACGCTGATACCCTCCATCAAAGTACTGATGGTTCTCGGCTTCTCATTAGGACTCTTCGTTCGCTGTCTGTTCTCCACATACATCGCATAAGACCGCTTGTCAGACTTTTCCTTGTCCCAAATATGGTTTACATAGTCAACATTATAGCCAGTTCCCGCTTTCAAAGTATGATTATCCATCAACCAGTCGTAAGTATAGTTATACCAGTCACGGATGGAGTCAATGGCTGATTTCATTTCAGGAGAGAGATTTTTGTAATCGATACCCTTCGGCACAATCTGCTGCTTCACCAGTGGCAATACATGTTCGCTAAGAATGTCCGTTCCGTCAATAGGAACAAAACCTTCCTCGCCCTGATGATTGGCATTGATCACCTGCGCCATCTTGCTAGCCACCTCGCTCACAGCCTGCGGATCATCATATACCTCCACCTCCTTGCCATCTTTCAGCTCGGTATGCTTCTTGCCAGTCTCAGCAATCAGATCTGCCACGTATGGCTGGATAGCCTCAACATCAGCCGGCTGGATATGGATATGCCCCTTATCAAAAGCGCCAGTGGCATTCAGATCGTGCGCCAGGTCACGCAAACGTCTTGGAGCCTCTATTATATAAGGTATAGCCTCAGCCAGCTTCTCTGCCCGGTTCGGCTTGCCTTGGTAGTCAGAGAGCAACTTATCAAAGGCACCGCTATCAGCCATTTTCTCTATTCTGTTCTTCACATCATTGATATAGATGGCATCATCTGCACTCGCCTCCTCCATATTCTTTCTACGATGGATAACGGCATGCTTCACGGTCTTGGCAGCACCCTCCTTGCTCACGTCCGTACTGGTCACCTCAGCCAAGTCCTGCATCACCTGCTGCTCCAGGTCATCAGCCTTCGGATTGGTCTCTGCCGGATAAATCTTACCCTCGTACAGGTCCAAATCCGCTTGCTGCTGCTCCAGAAGCTCATGTCTGGCCAACCAGTCCTCGTACTTGCGTTTCACCTCCTCCTGCTTCTTCTTTTCGAAGGCAAACATATCAGGCATAGGGTCTTCCTGGTCCTTCATGGCATCCTTCCATTTCTCATATTCGTGAATACGAGTCATGTAGGCGCCATCCTCTTCGCCCTCCATACGGATAGGCATACCCATAGGCTCCTCGCTAGCAAGATGATGTCGCTCACGCCAGTCCTTATTAAGCTGTGCCCATTCCTTCTTGCCTGCCTCATCCTTGTCGATGTCATAGAACATAGGAGGCTCAGGGTCATTCTCATCCTCGCGTGCATTCTGCCATTTGCGCCACTCCTGTACACGTTTCATGTATTGAATTGTGCTTTCGCCCTTCTTCTGGCGTGGTTTGCCCTTACCTGCACCATCAGATAGCGCATCCTTGATTTCAGCATTGCTAGCCTGCTTCATCATGGCTTCCTGCTTCTCCTTAGGCATATTGTCCCAAACATGGAGAGCCTTGCCAGCCTTCATCAGGTAGTATCTCAAATCCTTGTCATTGAGAAGTCCCGGCACACGAATACCCAGCTTCTTCAATACCTTGATAAGATAATGCTTAATCTTGGTCCAAAGAGAAAAGTCCTCAGCAGTCTTAGGACCCTCCTCAGCCAAATGAGCGATATACTCCTGCGTTCCCACATTCATGCGATCAGGGTTCTTCCAGTCCGGATCATACTCATTTGCAATCTCCAGAATCTTGCCGCGAGTGCTTGCTGCGACAGAATTATAAACGAAATTAGCGAATTTTCTCACCTCATCTTCGCCACCCAGCAGCACTTCCATACCCTCATGGCCTATCTTCTCATGAAGCACCGTTCTCTCCGCCTCGCTCGCATCAGCACAGTTAGGCAGATAAACATGCACCGTATGAGTCTCCGGATCATACCATCCGGTAGCCCCATTCTTCACTTCACTCAGATAAGCATCCGGAACCTCATCCACAGAAGTGTAAACCGTAGCCTCAGCACCACCCAGTTTGTTGGCAGTGTTCACCACCTGGTCACTCACCTTCTTCTGCTTATCAGCATCCCAGTCATTCTTGAAGATAGATTTTCCAAGTCGTGCCAGCACATTTCTGCCCGATAAGTCATCCTTATTCAGCAGAGGAGCAATCACACCCTGGGTCAACTGCACCGGAATACCATTGCCAATGATGGTATGTGCCAAAGATTCCGTCTTAGGCAGCAGATAGTCATCACCAAGTCCGGTAATTCTCGCCAGCACCCTGCCATCAGCACGCAACACCTTTCCACCCGGCATGATGATCACGTCACCACTCTTGGTTCTCAGCGTTGGCAGAATCTCATCCCCATAGGCATGAGGAATCTTTCCGTCTGCATAGGCACTGCCCATCACGTAAAGAGGCTTCTCCACCTTCTGCCAGTCGATTCCGTCAGCCTTCAATCTAGCATCCATCCATGGAGCCACACCGCTTTCTTTCACCGTCAGAGTAGGAAGAATATCCTCCACAGCCTCTAGCCATCCACCCTTGCGTGGTTGCTTTTTAGGCTTCTCCGGCAGTTCTCCGTCCTTCACGGCTCTCACTATCAGTCGCTCCCTGCTGGTATAGCCACCATAGTCTGCGGCATTATACACGTCAGCATCCCATGTGTAGCCGTTCTTATCCAGTGCCTGGGTGATAATCTTCATCGCCTCAGAGTCCTTGTAGCCCTTCACGTTCTCGATAGTCACCACTCGCGGTTTCACGGCATCAATGAAGTCGGCAGTACTCTTGGCAGTCTCCTTGTCAAGTTCCACCTCTCCACTATTACTTTTGGCCTGCGAATAGTTCTTGCATACAGGCGAAGCATGGAAATACTCAACCTCACCATCTATATGCTTCACCAGTTCCTTTGGATCCACGTCTCTCACGTCAGCCGTAACAATATGCTGCCCGAAGTTATTGCGATATACACCGCTTATCTTCCGGTCATATTCCACGGCCACTACGGGGTCAATAATGCCCTTCAATCCCTCTTCTACCAGTCCACCACCGCTAAAGTAGGTACCAGCCTTCATCAGCGAATCAGGGTGCTTCTTCAACTTCTGCTCCACGATAGGCGATTGCGCATTTTTACCATACACCTTGGAATAATGCACACCATCATTCTCGCCTCCTACAATTCTTCCTCTGTTATCGGTCTCCACAAACGGCACACCTCGTTTCTCTAACTCTTTTCTCAGACTTGGAGTAACCACATTCGAAGGCATAGTGATATTCTTGCCCTTGAACATATCATTGACGATAACATCAGCCACCTCGCTGTCAGGCACAATACGCACAGGCTTATCCCAACGAGAAAGCACCACTTTGCGCTTGCCTGTCAGCTGTCCTTGGATGATACCAGCCTTCCACTCTACTTCACCCACGGCATCCTTGGCTTTATCAGCCTTGTAGCCACTGGTCAGCTCGCTCTTTGGCACCTCAACCTCTACGGTTACGATATTAGGGCGATTCTGAGCCTCGCTAAACTGGTCATTCAGTGGAGTGCGAGAAGTATGAAGGTAAGGATTGTAAGCTGCCTTAAGCGACTTACCATTGCCCTTGTTAAGAGTAAACATACCCTTATCGTCTGCAAGCTCTGGGCGCTCGTCTGCCTGTTCCCACTTACCGAGTTCGATAGGTTCCACAAACTTGCCCTTCACCTTTGCAGCCATCGGTGGATAGAGTTTTCCATCCTCGCCTACCTGCATGGCACGATAAACCTTCACCGTATCTTCCTTATCCAGCTTCTTGATGGTCTCAGGGTCTTTCACGATGCTATAGCTAGCATCATTCCCATTCATCACGATCTGCTCGTCTCGGTTCACGTCCTCAGTCTCCTCAGCCAATGAGTTTCTGCGCTCCTCATCAGTCATACCCAAACGCTTCTCCACATTTCTCGATTCTACCTCACCTGCCAATTTTAGGTATTCTTTGTAAGAATCAAAGTCAGAGCGTGTACTTTCATTCAGACGGAAACGTTTGATGGCATCATCCATATTTCTATCTGCATAGCCACGTGCAAAGTAATTGAAACCCTTAATACGTGTTTCTTTATCAGGAAGTTCATCAGACATATCTAAATCCTTATATTCCTCAACAAGGGCTTTTTCTACCTCCGATTGATTATACTCACCTCCCATTTCCTTGGCCTTTTCTTCCAATTCATGAGCATAAGCACGTGCCTTCCACTCGTCTTGCGCTGCCTTAAATTCTTTTTCCATTTGTTCAGGTGATCCACCTTTGGCAAAACCCTCTATATACTGGATAGCATGCTGAATCTCGTGATTCAAAAGACTATTCATATATTTCAGTTCGTCAGCATGAATGGTAATGGTGTTGGTCTTTGCATTATATACACCATTTGAAGGCATATCATTCATAAAGTCATCCGTATCAATACGCACATCCTTCAACTGAGGATAAGCCTCAAAGAGTCCAGGCGCATCAATGACATCAGCAAGTTTACCATCATTCCAAAGCATAAAATCATCAAAACGCTTAACAATATGCCCACCGCCAATATCCTTCATATCCTTGATCTTGGCATCCGGCATTTCATATCTCCACTTGCCATCAGCACCACGTTCCCATCCGGTAGCCAGCTTGATAGCCTTGGCATCCTTCTTGCCTCGCTCCATCTCCTCTGCCACCTTCAAGTTATCCATGCGATAGGTCTTTTCTTCAGCCTTGTCAGCCTCTGCAGCACCCTTCTCACCACCAAACATAAAGCGAATATCGCTCTTGCGAGAATTGAAACGCTTAGAAGGAGGAATAACGTCACCCTCATCATCATAGGTAACAAGGTCGTTCAACTTTCTATTATTCTTGGCATTCTTGTATTTATACTCCTTGCCATCATCAAAGCCAAACTCGTTTGCGTCATTACCGTCCCACCACAGTTGAGTAGCCGGAACTTCGTCTTCAATGATACGATATTTGCCTTCCAGTCGGTTCGTTCCATGCATTTCTGCATATTTCTTAGAAGGAGTAACCCAGTCGCCATTACGCAACTTACCTTCCTTCACAGAAGTAGGAACGGCACGATAAACCTTCACCTTAACATCCTTCTCGCCATTCTTAATGGCATCAATAGCCGTATTGATGGCTTTCACAGATTCCAATCCATGAGGAGTGTTCTGCGAATAACGCTCAGGGTGAGAAAAGTAATCATCCGGCTGAGGAGTGTAACCCAAAGCCATATCCTCCAGGTTTACATCTGAGCCACTGGATTCCCAATCGTCACGTCTCGCCTTGTCACTTTCATATCCAGGGTTTCCCGGTGCAGCCCACGCGCCTACACCTTGGTATGCACTTTCGGTATCATCATAGCCCTTGCGTCTGGCAGCCTCATCAAGCATTTCCCTGGCTGTAGCATCATCACCCTTGGCAAGAGCATCCATATACTGCTTGTCAAGTTGATCATCAGGAATCACAGAAAGTTCCTCCAAGTGCTTTTGGCGCTTGGCCTCCTCTTCCTCAGCTCTCTTTCTAGCGGCTTCCATGGCGTTACGCTGCGCCTCCACCTGCTTCACGCGCTCCTCTATCATGGCATCAACGTCACCAAAGTTCTCCTTCAAGGCTTCATTTACAGGCTTAGTGTACTTAAGAAGTTCCTTTAAAGAGGAAATCTTATCTTCATTTGCCTGCAACAGATGGCGTTTGATATTGGCTCTGGCACGTGCAGCCTCAGCAGTAGAACCCTTCTTAATAGCATTGGCATACATCGCCACATCTGCCTCATCTACACCAAATTGCCGAGATACAGCCTTTATTTTATCCTCCACCGATAAATTTCCACCATTTCCCTTGGCGGTTTCGATATTATTTCTTATCTTTGCATCGCTATGAGGATTCAGGACGCTATCCTTTCCGCTTGGGTTATTTGCGGATGGAGTTAATGCCGAACCTTGATTCTCGCCCAAGGAATTAGAATCGCCTCTGAAACGATTCCATAGCACTTTTGATTCCGTCAATTCTTTCACAACTTTCGAAGGATCTATTTGATGTGCGCTAATCGCCACTTCCTCTTCACCCTGCTTTACTGTTATGGATTCATAGTTCAGAATCTTGTTTCCATCAGCCTTTTTAAAGGATTTGATGAACAGATATTTAGTCTGTCGTTCCGCACCTTCTTTTGGTGCAGACTTCTCCAGGATAACATCAGGACGTTCCAGGGTAGGCTTCAACAAACCAAATCTTTTGATTCGGTCGTTTCTTCCTGCCTTCTTGTATTGGTTTTCACCAAGTTTGATACTGCCAATAGGAGTAGTAACACGGCTATTCTTGCCAAATTCTTTCTGCCAGTTCTCTTCCGTATGCTCTAGAATCCGCTCTTGCTCAGCATTATCTGCCATCTGTTTACGCAAGGAAACGGCTTCATCCTTAGTCATACGAGACTTCACGTTGCGTGGGTCCACCCCATTCGCCAAGTCTCTCAACACAAGATTACGAATATCCTCCAAGGTCATTTTCTTAATGTCCTCAGGCTTCCACTTCGTAAATGTATCAAGAGTCCAATACCAGAACTTCTTCAACCAATTCTTTAATCGGTTGATGATAGTAAGCTCTTTAGCAGTGTCTAAAGGATTTTCCTTAATGGCATCCTTCGCCATCTGCTCCAAGATGGCAGCACCGTCCTCACCAGTCAAACGAGCAAAAGCCTCATCGCAAATCTCATCATCGCTCAGATGCTTATAGTTAGGGTCCTCCTTCAAATCAGCAAACAGTTGTGTCTGCTTGATCAGCTCATCGCCATGTGCAATAAGATCCGGATTCATTTCCTTGGCAGCAGTACGCCAAAGATGTTGATACTCATGGATAGGAGTATTAGGATTCAGATGCTCCTGGTTCAGCACAATCTCCTTACCATCAGTGTAGCCATAAACCACACCCTTGCCCTTCAAATACTGCACTCCCGGCTCAGCAACAGATTTCAACTGTCTATCCAAATCCTTATATTTCGCAAACAAGGAATCAAGCTTATCTTGATATTTTTCAAAGGATTTATTCCTGCAATCATTCCAAACATCATCAGGAATATCGTTTTCAGAATCCAGTCCATGCTCATCCATGTACTCCTTCATCAACTGATTTTGATACTCCACACGTTCCTGCCCGGTTAATTTATAAGCCTCCTCTGTTTCCTTCATCTGCTTCTTCAACTCATTCCTCTTATTGGTCAGCTCATCAATCTTGTATGGGTCAAACTCCGAAGGAAAAGAGCCAGTAAGCCCAGCCACATTGTCCTCAAAACTCTTATCAAGATTGAAAACCTTGTAGTTACCCCACATAAGTTTATTATAGTAAGAACGCTCCTTTCTAGCCAGTTCCTGCTTCTCAAAGTATTCCGGCATCTTAATCGGATTGCTCATATCCACCACGGCATACTGCTTCCACTTATCCGGGCGCAACTCCTTTGCAAAGTTATAAGCATTCTCGGCAGCCTTCTTCTCCTCTGGAGTCTTAATCTTAAATCTCATTTCAGGCTGATTCAGCAGCATGGCAAGATTCAGATTATCCTGCGCCTCAGCCACCTTCTCCATATCCTCATTGCTAACAACCTTCACCGGGATGCCAGCCTTCTTAAGCATAGTAGATACGGCATCATAAGCCACCTTCTGTGCCTCCGTCATTTCAGATGGCTCCACCTCCTTCACATCACGGTGGAAAGGAAGATTATCCTTTGCCTTCTTAGCCTCCTCAATATTCTCGTCTTGATTCTCATCAGAATTATATCTTTTACCTTCCTCAATTCGAGACTTGATGATACCAGCCACCTTTTTCACATTATTCATGGTAATCTGTGGCAGTACCGATATAGGATTCACATCACTATATTGTGATACATTTCGGTAGTCATTATCCAAAGGCTCTAATCTGTCTCTCCAATCACTGCCCTTGTCGGCATAAATCCAGCCATAACCATATTCCTTGAAGTCAACATGAACACCTTCAAGCCCTACATCAGCCAGAGCAGAATCCAATGCACTCTCAATAGCGTTAATAGCATCAGTCAAAGGCTTGATGAAGGCTCGCCTCTCGCTATATGATTCATCCTTCTTCTTAGCACTCTTTGCATACTCCAACTGCCCAGATAGATAGCCATGCCCAAGATTGCTTGCGAGCAGGGCATCAGTCAGTTCCTTCTGTGCCTTAGCAATAGCTTTCTTGTCACCGCCATTAACGGCATTTCTCAAAGCGTCAGCAAAAGGAGCAATTGATTTCGTTTCTTGCTTCAGGAACTCGGAATAAGCAGCAGCATTCTTACGCTCTGCCAAATCTTCCCTACGCTCATGTTCGTTTGCAGTCCAATACTCGAACTCCTCGTCCATGTTCCACAACACATCAGACACTTCCTTGAACTCCTCATCAGAAAGAGTCTCCAAGAGTTTATCCATTTCATGAGCAACATCAACTTCTGGTACCTCATTAGGATCTACTTCTCCCTGCTCCATCAAGTCCCAGTACTCCTTCTGCTCTTTTGCCAAATCCACAATCTTGTCAAAGGCTTCACTATGAGCACCGTCTTGCATCATTTCTTCCTCATAAGCAGCACGCTGTTCCTTCTGCACCATAGCATAGTCTGCAAAAGGCTTAGTCTTGCGGTCAGAAGACTCCAGCCACTTATCAAAGGTTGCCTTAGACACAGAAGTAACCTTACCAAGTCCCTTCCAGCCCTTGGAGTAGTTGGCAAGATAAGCCTCTGTAGCTGCCTCCTCAGAAGGATAGCCATACATCACCTTATGCTCATCGAACTCACCAGTCTCTGGGTTCACCTGGTCAACAACATAAACGTTACCATCAAAAGTATCAAGGTCAGCGGAATCATTGATGAACATATCAATATGGTCACCATCAACGCCAATTTTACCAAGAATATAGCCGTAAGTATCGTGCATGGTCACGCTCCAAGGCTTGCCCTGCTCGTCCTTACCGCTGCGAGTCACGCCCTTTGGTGTTTCTACGGTATAATCGTAGCCACCAAAGGACAAATGACCCTTTTTGTAATTGCCAGCCTTCTTCTGAGCCTCAGTAGGTTCGGTCTCAGTTTCGACAATGGCACTCTTTAAACGTTCTCCGAAGGATGCTTCTTGCGGTAGATGTGAGCCTCGAACAGCTGAGCCTTCGCCAGGTTCCATGCTGCCAGTCTCTTGTCGTCCTTTGCGTCCGCTATCAGAGCCTTCTCCAATCTCGGACTCAGAAGATGCTTCTCCGTTACCAACTTCTTCGCCTTGGCTATTTCCTTCATCAACTCCTCTCCGTGAAGAGTCGCTACCCAGGCTACTGCCTCCTCCATATCCTTCTTCATTGCTTCTGTCATCATAATCAGCTAATTCTGGTAAAATTGATTTGACATATTGTTTGTACTCTCGTTCACGATCCTCAATCTCCATCATACGGTCAAATTCAAGTCCATTGATGTGATCAAGTTCGCTTTCAGATGGCAAAGATAACTCTTTTTCGTGAATATACGATTTATATTTCTCAATTTCTGCCTGTCTTTCGATAATTTCACGCTCTTTCTGTGCCTCATAATACTCTTCCTCGCTTGCAAGTTCATCTTCTGCAGCTGCTATGCGGTTCATCAGAGCCACATTTTTCATTTCCTTCACGCTGTCATAAGACTTGAACATATCAAGAAGGGTATTACGAACATCCTGGTCGGTATATCCCATATCCTGCAAGTTTACAGGAAGGTCATTATATACCTTCACAGCAAATTCGTTAACCGACATACCAGTTCCTTTCTTGGCAATAAGATAATTGAACTTATTAGAATCATACCCCTTGCCAATACCAAACTTAAAATTACTCTTGCCCAACTCATATTGAAGAGATTCCGGATTCAAGCTATGAGGACTCAAAAATTCTGATACAGCCTCTTCAAGAGTCTGAGGAGTAAAGTCCGTAACATCAACAGAGGCATCCTTGTATATCTTTATTATTGCTCCAAGGTCATTCTTCTTGATAGCATCAGACACAAGAACCTTACGCTGCTCAGAAGGAGTCATACCCAGTTCCTCCATTTCCTGTTGGCTAACTTCTGTTTTATAAAGTTTGCTGAGTTTATTAGCTTGTGCCTTCAAACCCTTTGCTGCAACAGATAAATTAGTCTGCAGAGCCTCCAGCTGAGCCTTTGTAGTATTCAATTCCATAAGTTGGTTAGGCTCCAGCTCTGTTTCGCCATTGATATACTGATCCAGCATATCATTCACACCATTTATCTTGCGTTCCACATCCTCCTGGGTATGATAGATGTCCTTGCGCTGAGAGGTAATATAGTCGGTAGCCTCATCCATAGTTGGATATTGCTTCTTCAATTCCTTATCATCAAGTACGAGCACATGGAAATCATCAGATGGCACGATGGCAGTTTCATCAACACCAGCCTTCTCCACCTCAGCCTTGCGCTCCTCCGTCATTGCTTTCACCTCATCAGGAGTCATCACGCTGTTGCGGATAGTATTCCAGTTCTTGAAACGAGCATCAAGATCAGCAATCTGCTCATTAACCAGACTCAACTCATCTTCCACCTTCTTAGCCTTTTCCGGGTCAAGATCGGCATTTGTATCAAGCCAGTTCTGATATTCAGCAGCAATCTTCCTCTTGTTGGCAAGTTGCGTTTTGATGTCATCACGGCTGCCATTAACCAGATTCAAAAGTTTGCCATGGTCTTCACCATACTGCTCCTGCAAATATTCAGCAGCCACCTTTGCGTCTGTATCTTTTGAAGAATAATCAGGATGTCCCTCGCTCAATCCCACGATACCATCATTATATCGTTGCTTCTTTTCAGCCTCAGCCTGAGAAACTGCTTTCTGTTCACGTTCATCGTCCTCGCGATCCAAATGTTCATTGATTGTGTTGTCGAGCGCATTCTTGCGCCATGCTGCAAACTCCTCTTTAGATAGGGGAAGATAATCTTTGCCATCAGTAAGTACAATCTTTCCGTCCTCGCTATATCCGGCAAAGGTCATGTTGATATTAGCATCACCCTCCTCCATGGCAACTGTAACCTGGTCATTCGGTTTCAAACCGCTGCCATCAAACTGGCTGATAAACTGCTTATTTCTTGCATCTTTCTGCTGAGCCACAGCTTTCTCGATGTATTGATCAAGAGGAACAGGAGTGCCCTTCTCTATAATACTTGCTTTAGATACCTGCTTAATCATAGGCTGTCCCTGCTCATCAGGAACAACAACAAAGGCTCCACCATATTCGTTGTCTTTTTTCAGGAACACCTGTTTTCCACTATCCAAAGTAGCAGGAACTATGTTTCCGTCTTCCGTCTGGTATGGCCAGAGCTGTTCCTTCAAAGCCTCACCATAGCCATCATCGGCATGCTGTAGAGCATCAATAGCCCCCTTCTTGGCATCCATTGCCTCTACATACTTACTGATAGCCTCTTTCTGTGCTGGAGTCAAACTACTTGCACGCTGAGCCACAAACTGTTCCATATCTCTACCTTCATTATAGGCATTGGCTACAATATCAGGCATCTTCTCATTGTCAGCAAAAGCTCGCTTCAAACGTCCTGTAGCTAAATCACTATTATAATCGATAGCCTGCAAAGCCTCAGAATCCCCATTCTTATAGGCATTCTGTCCCATAACAAAAGCATCAGAGCCTGCAACCTTTGTCTCAGGACTTGCACCCTCAGCAGAAGAGTTTGAAACGTTTGCAGGGTTTGCAGCAACTTCTGCATCACTCGGAGTTGGTACGGATTTGGTACGGTCTTGGTACGAAGCAGGTCCCTCTGAAACTGGAGGCTCCTGGCCACCAGCAGAACCCTCAACAGGAGATACCGGGTTTCCGCCTTCAATCCTCTTCTGCTCATTACCATGTGAAGTATTATAGAGATCATCCATCGTCTGCTTCATTTCACGTTTCAGTTCGATGGAGTTGTAAAGCTCCTTAAGATAAGATTCCACCAAAGGTGCATATTTCTTATCTTTCGACTCCAAAGCCTTACGAAGTGTACCGCGCGCCACGCCATTGGAATCCTCAAACGTGTTGACAAACTCCCTCATCACAGAACTGTTCTCCAAAGCACTGTCATAATAATGACGATAGGCATTAATCTGCTTCTGCTCCTCATCAGTAAGGATAATACCCTTCTGCTGCTTATCCATGATTTCCTTGATGGCACCAGCATTCTGATGAAGATAAACCGCTGCCTTATCCTCATCTGTCAATTTCTCACCCATATTATATTTCTGGGCTGCCTTGTTGTATAAGCCTTCAAGATGCTCCTGCGTAAACTCATTGTGGAACTCACCTTCCAGCACAGAAGCCAAACCAAGAGTCTTCTCATACTCCAGTTTCTTCTCATCATTACGTGCAGCATCATGAGAAGAATACTCCTTGCGGTCGATTACGCCTCCATCCTTATTATAGGTTTCCAAATAGTACTTACCATCGTCACCTCTATATACCTCGCTATCAATAACAGGCGAGAAAGAAGAAGGTCGTTTGCCTTCTACAACTGCCATCATCTTAGCCTTCAACACCTCCGGCACGCTCTTGTCGTTCATCAGGTCCATATACTTCTTGGTAAGTTGCCCATCAAGTCGCTGGGCGTTTTCACCCACCACGGCATACTCCCCGATACCTACCTTCTCAAAAGCATCACGAAGACCATCATAGCCGAATCGCTTCAACTCGGCAATATCCTGATCTGTGAAGTCAAACTTCTTATTAAACTCCCTTGCGTCCTTGAATCGGGCATACTTGCCCACAAAACCAGGGAAACCAATAGACAAAAGATTAGCACCGCTCTCCAAGAAAGTTTCAACAGCCTCCTTACCTGTAGGCTTGAAGTTCGGATCCTGCGCCATACGCTCCAATATCTGCTGACCGGTCATAATACTGGAATCCGCAACCTTACCACCAACATCAGCAAGAATATTTGTAGCCAAGCCTCTTCCTTTACCTACCATATTAGCGATGGTTCCACCCTGCATGATGGCACCTACGGCACTCTGTTTAGTCACCTCGCCCAAAGTATTAGCGATAACCTTACCCACAGAAGGATTGTAAATCTTGCCATTCTCATCAAACTGGCCAGTACGATAAATCTCATCAATAGGCTTCGAGATTGCAGACTGACCACCAAAGGTAACAGCACCATGCACGGCTCCGCTCTTCAAAGCCGCAGCCTTACTCTTGCCGATAAGCACCTTGGCAGCTCGCTCTGCCATCTTGCGCTCCATACCTTTAGCCATCAAGTCACCAGCCAGTTTGCCCTCAGCCTTAGCCACCATGCTCTTGGTCAACTTGCCACCTGCGGCTCCAGGCAGCCAATAACTCCAGGCATCACCTGCAAAAGTCAACGCACCACTAGCCACATTCTCCCAGAAGCCCGGCTGATACTGCTGATTGGCAATATCTTCCAGCCAGTTCTGATAGTCCGTCTGCATAGCCTTGCGAGTAATCTTGCCCACAATAGTGTTACCCAAACCAGTCTTCATGATGTACTCAGCACTACCCTTAGGCATCATACCCTTAATTTCCAGCTGGTCGAGTTCATTCTTAAGAACAGAATTGATCATCGGCTTGAACTGCTTAGGATCACCAGTCATACCGCCATTCAAGCCATATCGCTGCATCACCCTGAATGCAGCATTGCTCATATCGTTCAGGAACTCCGGATTCCGGTAGAGATTGCCAAACTTCTTCTGCAAACCAGAAAGCACCTTTGCTGGATCCTTAGCCTCGTTTGCCTCATACTGAGCACCAAGTGCTGTACCCAGACGAAGATTAGCTGGAATATACTGACTTCCTTCCATTCCCTCTGTAAATGCCTTGCTACCTGCCTCCTGAGCCTTGTTGTACTCATCCACTACAGATGGATTCACATATTTATTAATAACGCTAGAAAGAGCCTCATTGATGTCCTGGTTCATCAGTCTGTCCTGCACATGCTCATCGTGAGCATAGAGACGAGTGGCGATACCCTCAGCGATGTCACGATAGTTCTGACCATACTTCTGCACAAGGCTCTGCACCATTGCTGGCTTCAAGAATTGAGCCACATAGTCATCATAACTGATACCCATGCTGTCTGCCTCCTGCTTCAACTTATCCTGCACGCCATGGCTATACCATTGCGCCCCGATACTCTGCTCAGCATCCTGCACCGTATCATCAGGCAAAGAAGATACTACCTGGTTGGTAACGTCCATGGCAGAACGGTTGGCATATCTGTACAAAGCAGGCATCACCATATTCACTGCCTCCTCATTGCTATTGGCAGTACCATCAGCCAACAAGTCGGCAACCATATTCGCAAAGTAATCGCCCTCCTTATCCGGTCTCTGCTTCCAGTTCTCAATATAGTTGGCAAGTTTGGCATCCATCAACCCCTCATTATTCACCACACCAGTTGGTGTTGTAACAGGAGCCGTATTAGCTGATGATGAAGAAGAAGCTTCTTCCTTCACAGGCTTTTCCTCACCTTTTACAACAGGCTGAGAAATCGCTGGCGATGGCTGATATGTTCCGTTGCTCGTCTGAACACCAGTAGGAATCATATCCAAAACTTTTGCTATAAGCCCAGGCTCCTTGTCTGTTGTTTCCTGTTTCTTTGCTGGTTGAGCCACCTGCGGCTTAGTCTCAGTAGAAGCCTTCTGCCCTACACTCTGAGTCGTAGCAGAAGCATCTACCTGCTTACCACCACCAGAAGTAGATGGAGCTGGCTCCAGCACCATCTTGTCAAAGTCTGCCTGTGTTCCCACATCATAGCCCATGTTCTTTGCCTCATTGTAGTACCAGTCACGATCTTCCTTGTTGTTCAAGTCCTTTTTAAAGTCATCATAGCTACCTACCTCATAGCCATTGTTCTTGAACTCATCATAGAAATACTTTCTGTCTCGTTCGTCAAACATATCTTGATTATTTAATGATTATTACTTTCTTCTCGATGGTGGAACCTTACTTCCGCCTCTACGTGAAGGAGGTACTTTACTTCCACCTCTACGTGAAGGAGGAGTCCGGTCATGCTTCATCTTTGCCCTAGCGTAAGCAGATGCCTGCTGTCTGTTCTTCTCGTTAGCCCAAGTGCCACCTCTGCCATCATTACCACCGATTGCCATACCATTGTGTGTAGCCCATTCATTCACATGTTTCTTGAAAACAGGGTCATTCACATACCTGGTGTTGAAACCATCCGCCTCCTTCTGGTTAGCATTCCTCTGATTCTGTCCCTCTGTTTGCGAATTGATATGCTTAACTTGCGCTCCCTTAACGTTAACGCTAGCCTTATGATCAGCAGCTCCGGCATTGGCATTATTAGTTTGAGCATCAAGTAATTTTCCCTTCTTGTCTCTCAAAGCATCCTCAGTCTCTTTCTTTGAAACATTCAAGTCTGCAGCTGTAGAATGTTGTCTTGCAGATTGAGTCACTTCATCGACCTTTACAGGAGTGAGAGCATCCGTTTGGTTCTTCTGTGATGCACGATATTCAGCTAGTTTCTCATTTGCCTTTGCAGCAGCCTCTGCCTGCATCTGTGCCTGCTTGTCTTGACGGTCCTTCCAGATATTCACCATCATCTGGTTATATCCCTTGGCACGAAGAGCCTCAGTAGCCTCTCTTATCTTGCGTTGGCGGTCGGTAAGCTCTTGTGCAGATTCTATTTTTTGCGATGGAGCACCTTGAACTGTACCAAAAAAGTTACCCAAGTGCATAAAAAGATTTCCCCATTGTTCCCATTTTGCTTTCCTCTCCGCTTTCTTCTTTAAGGCTTCATTGGCTGCTACGGTTTTATCTCCATCACCCAGAGTATTGAGCCATGGCAAAAAGACTGACCAGTTTCCATCACCATTCTTCTGGTAGTCCCTCATAATGTCATAAGGCTTCATCTGCTGCAAGATAGGATTCTGTTCTATCTCGCTATAAGGTCTACTCCAGTCAATCTTGATACCCTGGTTAGGCTCCACCTTGGTAACTTCCTCGGTTGACTGCTGGGCAAAAGATTCCTTGCCACCATTCCCAGTAATACCGGTCGTATCTATGTCTGTACCCTTTCCCGGTTCTGTATCAGTTGTCTGAACAGGTACTGCAACCTCCGGCTTCACCGCATTATCATCAGGGAAATCAGTAATAGGAGTTGCTGCTGTTGCCGGACGTTTAGGAGTTAAATCATCCAATATAAATCCCATAATTACCTCCTTCCTTAAATTGGCAATGCACTTGCAGCTCCAGCCAATGCACCAGTGGCATCTGTAATCCCCTGTGCTGTAGAAAGAGCCTTCTCCTTTTTGGCAGTGGCGATGTAGTTAGTCATCTGGTCTATCTGCGAATCAGCAGTATTCCACACATTTTCTTTGGTCTGAGCACCTTGCACAGCCGCCTGCTGCATGATATTACCCACCTGCTCCTGGGCAGCCTGTTTACTGAGCGCAACCGCTTCATCAGAACCGCCACTAACAATATTGGTGTTCTTTGCGGTTGCTGTTGCATTATCCAATACCTTCTGGGCATTGGTTACGGCTACTTGATTTTCCGCAGATTGAGTAGGGTCCTGATAATACAAGTTATCACGATGATCCTTCACCTGTTGCATACGGTCTTGAAACATGTTGATATAATCATTATATCCCTTGTTTCTTGCTTTAGCTGCTAAGGAACCGCCTACAGCAGAGATTGCACCACCTAAAAGTCCGCCAGCAGAGCCTTTAAGCCCTCCGACAATTTTTCCAATTAATCCCATAAAATTCGAATTTTAATGTTTAAACTGGTCAAAAGTAATGCGTTTTTCTTACCTATCTGTGATAAGTTCCGCAGCTTGAACACCAAGTTTCGTAATTTCTTCCTATATTTGCACCCGAAAACTATCAGTAAACATTAAAAATCAATAGAATATGGCAGTAAAACAAGACAATAATAATGAGCCGAAGCCAAAGAGGAAGAAGACTGGCGGACGTAAGGCTGGCACACCTAATAAGGTTACCAAAAGTGTTCGTGAGAGCCTACGTGATGCCCTTACTGGCTACATCAATGGTATCAATGAGAAGAACTATTCACTTTTCACGGATCTCATGCAGATTGACGAGCCTGCCGGACGTCTGGCGATGGTGGCAAAGTTCCTTCCATACGTGGCTCCAAAACTCCAGTCTGTATCGTTCAATAATGATGAATCCAGAAACTTATCTGTAGAGGAATCTTTCATGCAGTTGGAAGAGAAATTTGAGAAACAAGAAACCACTATCAACATCAAAAATCTCAAAATTGTTAATAATAGCTAATTATAAAAAATGGGTAGCCCTCTCTAAATTTTCTTCAACTTTAGAGAAGACTACCCTTGACTTGGTTATCGAGCAAAAACGCTCCATTTTAACTTATATTGTGTCAATTTTAATCTGTATTAACACAAAATAGCTATTTTATGTCCCTGACTCGTTCAAAGTACTTCGTCTGGTTCTTGGTGATATTCTTCACCTTAATCTGTATCGTGCAGTTCTTAGGAACAGTATCATTTATGCTGACCATGAGCTGCTCTATTATCTCATCTGTGTTCCGATAGCCCTTGCCATCCACATGAGCCACAACCTCACCCATAAAGTAAGCATCAGCACAGAGTTCAAATGTTTCTTCCACCTTATCGAATACAGGCACATGATGTTCCTCCAGGCGTTTACTCTTGTCATTAGTGAAAAATATCTTCTCCACTACCTTCTCATTTAATTCCCATGCTCTAGAGAAATCAGGTTTCACATAGCCCATGGTAATCTTGTGGGTACTTATATGGTTCATAGCAAAGCCTATCTCTTCATAATTGGCACCAACATCATTTTGGGCTATTGTAGCCCAGGTATGGCGAAAAGTATAAGGTGTTATCTTCAAATCAACATCCTTCAAGGTGTTGATACAGAATTTCTTCAGGAACAGACACAAATTACCATCCATCGACCTGCTACATCCATAGCTTTTATGGAAATTAAACAGATATGGGTCTTCTTTATCTGAAAGATACTTAGTCATCGTAGGTATGAGCATATCAGGTACTTTCATTTCTATATAGGCTTCATCAGCTCTAACCGTCCGTGTCTTTTGTCGCTTATAATGCAAAATACCATCATAATAATCAACCTTTTTCATTTCATACAGGTCAGCCACATTAATTCCAGCAAGACACAATACCATCTTGCACACATCCACAGCCAAACATTCGGTCTTAGAAGAAGGAATTACTGAAAAAATCCTTCTGCAATCTTCCATCAAGATAGCACGCTTTTTGGGAATAGCATGCTTATGATACTCAACTTTAGTCCAAGGATTCACCTTTATCCTTACGATGTCGTTATCATAATCATTATATTTAGCCACACCTGCCTTGAACATTTTTTTTAGAAACTGAGGATAATAAGATTTCTTTGCCTTGGAATCCTTCATACTATCTATCCAGCCTTGCACAAGTTTGGTGTTCAATTCACTAAACATCACTTTCTTTGAACCACAATATTTTTCTATACTATTCAAGGTATTGTGATAATTTACGAGAGACTGAGGCTTCAATGTTTCAGACAATTCACCAATGTATTCTCTAGCGAAGTCAGAAAAACACACATCTGCATCATTTTGCTCCAGATAGTCCCTAACCTGTTCAGCACTCCAAGAACGGATGTCTAGCTTATTTAGCTTGAACATCCATTCTTCAATAGTTTGGTTCAGCGAATTTAGCACAAAGGAATCCCTCACATCATGAGAACCTTTCACGATGCCCTTCTGCCCCACCATCTTGCTCGTCTTGATATAAAGCGATCTACGATTGTGAGTCATTCGGATATACACTTGGTAAAAGCCATCAGATCTCTGATGTTGAACAACAATTTTAAATGTAGCCATAGTAATTTTATTTTCAAAGCAATTTCAAAACAAACGCTCTTGTTTGTCACGTTTAACGTGTCAAACGTTTCTAAAACACTATATTTGTGACTATCTAGGAACCAGGCATTTACGCCAATTCTCTAAATATCAAGCAATTACAAAAACATGCTCTCCAATTTCCAAACCAAATTCATAATATACTGTATTTACTAACATTTCTGCGTTTCTTTCGAAACAATTTATAAACTTTATATTAATTATATTTTACTTCTAAACATCATAACTATCAATCCTCAACAACCATGTCACCTACGTAATGAGTCTTTAAGTTATGGTATTTACCATTTTTCTTAAACGACACAACAATATCCACTGTATATATGTTGTTTCTTTTAGAAATCTGCAAATAACTATCTTCACTCACATCTGATTTAGAATTGATCCAAAAGTTATCATAGCCGGAAATCGTATATCCAGTATAAGAGCTTAATGATATTTTTGTTCCTGTCTCATAATGTGGAAGAAAGACTTCTAGACTTCTCTTTGAACTAGATACTAACTCAAAACCATAAAAGTCTCCTGTACCTCGTGTAGGTTGTTGCTCTATGATAGAGTAATCTCCTGCCACCATTTTTAATATAGGTTCCTTAACTCCATCAACTTCTATGAAGTTACTTGATGCGTCTTGATTATCATCTTTGCTGCAAGATGTCACCAACAACAAGGCAAACATCATGAATAATAATATAAACTTCAATTTCATAATTACTTTATTTATATTGATTAAACTTACCTTACTGTATCATTATCTATTTTCCACACCATCCACACAAAGTTTTTCCTTGGTCGATGGCATTTGATTCATCTGTTCTTGTTATCTTGCCTGTAGTTCTCTTAAGAGCTGGGCAATTTCTGTCCTTGTGGTATCGCTTAGAACCAGGACTATCTGATACATATACGTTGCCTTCTGCTGTTACCTCAGTTTGGAAGTCATCAGCCTCAGCATTACTAGAAGAGGAAGACAACTTACCTATTGCAAAGCCAAGCATCAAGAAGCCAATGCAGAAGGTCACTAGACCAAAGCAAAAGAACTTCTTTGATAGCCTCAACTTTCTGTCTATATCATATTTACGATCTTCCATGTTCGTCATAATTACCATTACACCCTTAATTAATTATCATATTCTTATTTTAATAAAGAAGGATCAAATACTTTCTTTGGAGGATAAGATGTGCTGATATAATACACATTACCTGTTTCATTGTCCAAAACATACTTTTGATGCAAAGTATATCTTTTGTAACAATCTTCGTTGGTTTTACCGTTCAATGCAAAAACAAAGCAACAATAGATCACCCCAGAGGCTACGATCATACTTAACACCATATAATAATATTTGATCCAATTTCTACTAGATAAAGTATCAACTTTATAAAGATGAAAAATTCTATTCATAACACTTTTAGAGTTCAATTTATTACCGAAGCACTCCCAATACCTACTAGTTATATGCATAACTGCAGTCATTTTCCTATAATCGGGATTGAAATGGGTAAAAATAGATATACTCAACAAAGGGTTCAAATATCCATATTTTATTGCATCATGATTCGATGAAGAATTGTTAATAACAAACAAATTGGAATCCAGCATCCCCATTAATACATTTACTGCATCCCATACATTTGCAGTTCTGTCTGTGCAACTTTCAATTGTTATATCAACACATTTATTATTGTCGAATTTATATAATATTGAAACATACAGATTGGCATTTATCTTGTAACTAGGGATAATAATTTCAATCATATCAGTTTTGCCATCATATAAAGAAGCGATTTCCATTACGTGCTGAAAATCGTCACCTATCGTGATTCCTAAAACTGTTACATTGCCATTAGAATAGCAATTTATAAAATTCTTCATTTCTTTCTCATTTTAATTATCCTACATGTACCTGGCTTCTAGCCGAAAGACCCTGAATCTCCCTCAGCACCTTATTTTCCGCTCTTAGAGCAATCAACTCTTCATACATAGCTTGATCACCCTTTGCTACAGCCTCAGCCGTAACAGATGCGCCATTTATCAATTCTGCAGGTTTGACCCCCAACACCTCAGCCATTTTTTCAACTAGTCCTAAAGACAAATCACTTCCGGTCAAAACTGCATCAAGTTCATTTCTAGACAAGCCTATAGAAGAAGCAAAACTTATATTAGATAAACCTTTATCCAAAATAATTGTCTTTAATCTATTCACATTCAATAAAGAAGTATTGCCCTCACATGTTTTGCCGACATACAAAGAAAAGAAATCGTAGTCTAGAGCTTGACAGACCTCTACAAGTTTACTTGAGTCAATAGACTCTCTTTCGAGGAATTTCTTAACGTTTTGACTAGCTAAGCCTATCCTTCGACCAAATTCAGACTTTGAAATACCCAATTCATTAATACGCTGCTCTATCGCAAGTCCGATATTAATCTTAAAATATTGTACTTTCATATCCAAATAGCGTTAAAGCAATATAAATACATTGTATATTTCTTAAAATACAATACATTCCTATTGCGGTTCAATTTATTTTTATTACTTTTGCACCATAAAGTTAGTAAATAAATAAATAAGTACCAAATAAATTTGAAGAAAAATGAAGAATGAAGATAAAAAAGTTCCAGATGCGCCAGATAGGCTATACGTTTTTCCATGCCACACTGGACTTACATGCGGATTGTTAGACCAGTATGGAAGCCAACATGATTACCCGGTTTGGCAAGGTATGGCGGTCAGAGCAAGTGCAGATGATGTGCTTTACATAAACATATCCAAAGTCTGGCATACAGGAAAAGAACTTCCAAAAAGCAACGACGTATATTGCCTACTTGATTATGCTGATGGCTTGACTATAGAGGTGGGTCATACGTACACAGACATTGACGGTTCACGCTGCTGGCTCACAGACTCTGGCGGTCATCTTTTTGAAGAGATTGTTCAATGGGCGTACCTCGAAGATCTAGTTCCAGCTTTAGTTAACTATAAAAAATAGGCACAAAATGAAAAAGATAATGTTCAATGACCAGTACGGTCTCACCGAAGCTGTTCTAGATGGTCGCAAGACTCAGACCAGAAGAATCGCTTATGAAAAGCATTTCAAGCATATCCGTAGCTGCGGCTTCTGTACGGAAGGAAAAGACAAAGGCAAGCTCGCCATCAATGATGGAAATGAGATTGTGGCAAAGTCCACTTACAAAATAGGTGAAGTCGTAGCAGTCGCACAAAGATACTGCGACATTCCGTTTGCCAATGATATATTCATAAGGGCAGTTCCCATAGGATGGTCAAACAAGATGTTTGTGAAGTCTGATTTGATGCCTCATCAAATTAAGATTACCGATATTCGGTGTGAAAGACTACAGGACATCAGCACCGATGACTGCATGAAAGAAGGAATCTACTGTTCCATGGTTTGGTCTCATGGTTCCTATTCATACGATGCCACTAACGATAGCAAACGTAAGAAATGGTGGTACAGAACTCCTATCGAAGCATACAAGATGCTCAGCTGTAAGCTCCACCTCCATTGGGGTAGCAATCCTCTCGTTTTCGTTTACGATTTCCAACTAATAAAATAATAATTAAAATCAAGCAATATGTCAGAAGAAAAAGTACCACTCAGACCTCAGATCAGAGAACTGGAGTTGGGTAAATCAATCAGTTTCCCTATCCAGAGAATGAGAACGATCAAGACAACCTGCTCGGAATTAGGAGTAATTTACTGTCGTAAGTTCAAAACTAAAATCAACCGGGAGAAAGAGATCATCACAGTTACAAGAACCAAATAAAAACAATAGTCATGAACGAAGTAGTACAAATCCAGTTTGCAGATAAGATGCTATCCTTTGATACATTCCTGTCAGCCATACGCAACGTTGTGAAAGAAGAAGTCTGCAAGGCTGTGGGTAAACGTCCGTTCCTCACACAAGCCAAGGCATACGACATCTACGGAAGAAAAAACGTTGAGCGATGGAAACGTGAAGGAAAGGTGAAGGATTTTGCTAGAGGCAGAAATGGCAAAATTACTCGCCACGAATACAAAGTATCAGAGCTGGAAGCCTGTGCCTGCCAAGTTCAAGACTATCTGTCCTAAATAAGATAAAAGATAAAGTTATGAAAACAATTAAGATTATCTTCTGCATTGCCATCTGGATAGTCCTTGGATGGCTCTACCTCAGTAAACTCTCTCAGGGCTTTCATGATGAGAATCTCATTTTACAGATGCCTCAGAGTACCTATGATGAGATAGTAGATACTCTTACCACTCGTTATGGCTTTCAGCCTACCGAGCATCAGATAGTAACTTACTATTATGAGCGATTCCAGAAGTAAGGGCACCTATGCAGCTCGCAAGTGCCTCCTCTGCCATGATGGGCGTAACTGCATCAATGGCAAGTTTTGCCTTAAGCACAAAAGATACGTGCAGCACCAGGAGAAACTGCCATGTGAATAATTTTAGGTAAACAGAAATGTGGTTTTTATATAATTTCAATCATCATGCAATCAGAAGAAGCAAAGTCAAAACAAAAAGAAAGGCAGCGAGAATACTATCTTAAGCATCGTGATAAAATGCTCGCCTATTCTCGCAAATACATCCAGGATCATCCCGAAAAGAAGAAGCTATATCGGGAAAATGCAGCCAAGGAACGAGCCAACGGCACTGGATATTATCAGAGATACTATCAGCGCAACAAAGAAAAATTGCTGGAAAAATCTAAGAGCTGGAGACAGAATCACCCCGAAAAGGTGAAGGAATACCAGCGCAGATACTATCAGAAGAAAAGAGCAGCAGCAAAGAAAGAAAAGAAGATAATGCTGAATCCAGATATAGATAAAGCAAAATCCCTGTTCCGTGATCCTTCTAAGGCTGCTCACCTACAGTGGCTCCTGGAACACAACAGAAACAAAAGTAAGCAATATGAATCACGCTAGTTTATTCAGCGGAATCGGTGGTGCTGAGGTCGCGGCATCCATGATGGGATGGCAGAACCTCTTCCATTGCGAGATACAAGAGTTCCCTCGCAAGGTGCTCCAATACTGGTTCCCAAATTCAGAAAGTTATGAAGACATTACCAAAACAGACTTCCATCAGTGGCAGGGAAAAGTCGATGTTCTCACCGGAGGATTCCCATGCCAACCTTTCTCCCTCGCTGGCAGAAGAAAGGGAGCGGACGATAACCGCTACCTCTGGCCTCAGATGCTTCGAGCGATACGGCAGATACACCCCACTTGGGTCGTTGGTGAAAACGTTGCTGGAATCAAGACGATGGTGGAGTCCTGCCAAGTCACTCAGATGGGACGCACAGACGATCTTTTCGAAGAGAATTACATATATAGAGAAGAAAGCCGATTCACACTCGACAAAATCTGTGCAGATCTCGAAGCCGAAGGATCTTCCGTCCAACCGATTGTTATTCCAGCTTGTGCCATCGGAGCACCGCACAGAAGAGACCGAGTTTGGATTATTGCCCACCGTTCAGACCCAAGGGCTGAAATTGTGCAACAAGAAGGGCAAGACCGACCACAGCCTGGGGTTAGAAGACATGGCAGTAGCAAAACTTCTTCCTACTCCAACAGCCATAGACAAAGGAGGAGGGCGAATAAACAGAAGCCCATCACCGAATGCAGCAGATCGTCCAACCTTGGCACTCGCCGCTCGAAAAGGCTTGCTTCCCACCCCTACTGCAATGGAGATAAAACACTCCAACCGAGTGAAAGGACTGACCGACTTTCAGGATTTCCATTATCTCCTCACTCCAATGGCTGCGGATGGAATGAGAGCAAACATGAAGATGCAATCTCTCAAAAATCACAACAAGGCGAATGCCAACCTAGCGGAGCAGATAGCTCACAAAGTAGGTGGAGGAACTTCCCAACTCAATCCCCTGTTTGTAGAGGAAATGATGGGATTCCCTTTGATGTGGACAGCCTTACCATTTCTTTCCCCAAGTGGAGACAAGAATCCATAAAGGCTTACGGCAATGCCTGGGTCCCACAAGTGGCTTACGAGATATTCCGTGCCATCGAGGCAGAAGAAGAAAACAACAAATGATAGAAATCGTAAATTCTATATTCCAAATAAAAGAAACAGCAAATGAAAACAGATGGCTACATTCTTACTCCAGAGCTGCTGCAGTGGCGTTACTTTCATCGTCCGGTAGTGGTGCAGGTGCTCATCTACGTGCTCCTGTCTGCCACCCACAATGAGGCTTCCGCTGCTACGCTCTCCTTACGTCTGTTGGCTGATCGGCTCCATACCTCGGTCAAGTCTATCCGCTGTGCCATCGATGTTCTCATACAGGAACGAATCATCACGAAATGCAGCTCCCCTAAAGCCTCAACAATAGTGTATGTTAACAGTTCGCATCCCCTCTCCCACTGCATACTGCCCTATCAAAACCTACTTGGGGCACAGAATGGGGCACTCTTTAGGGCACAGATAGGGGCACAATCAGGGGCACAGATTTTAACTTCGCAAGTTACTGATACACAAGATTGTGCAGCGTATCTTCAAGATAACAAGGGCACAGATAGGGGCACGATTAAGGGCAAAGATGGGGCACGCTCCAGGGCACACCCTAAACAAGGGGCACAGCAAAAGGCACAACATAGGGCACAGATTAACAATCCCGAAACCCCTTTAAATAAAGGTGATTCCGAAGATTCTGCCGAAGTTGAGGGCACAGACAAGGGCAAGGGTAAGGGCACAGAAGTAAGAGGAAAGAAACAAATAAAAGAAAACATTTCCCCCGAACCCCCTATAAAAGAAAACAAACAAAGAAAGGAGAAAGCCCACACCCACACACAAAAAAAAGAAAAAGAAAAAAAGTCGTTGGATCCGGAAGTTCAGTTCTCGGAAGTGCTAAGACTCTTCAATCGCCTCTTTCTTGGCACGCAGGTCAAGCCAATCTCAAAGATGACTCCCGACCGCAAGAAGATGGTGGCAAAGTTTATCTCAGACTATTCCTTCGAGGATATAGAACCGATGCTTCGCAAGGCTCTCAACTCCGATCTTCTCTCAGGGCGCAAGGATGGTGGATGCTATATCTCCTTCAACTGGCTCTTCAATCCGAAGAACTACGAGGCTCTGATGGAAGGAACCTTCGACAATCCTACAGTTGTAGCCTCAGCCGGGAAGAAGCCTCAGCATTCAAGTTCTCCACCACCTTCTCCTCCACAGCCTCAACGCCAGGAGACCAACGAGGAAATAGAAGCTCGCCTCAGAATGAAAGAAGAGCGCAAAAAGGCTGAGGAGAAAGAACAGACCGAAGCCCTACGGCAGAAGTATCTAGACTGGATAGAAGCCGCCAAGAAGAACCCGAATGGCTCGATGGCAAAGATGGTGAAAGATGCCTACAAGAATGGCACTCTAGCTAAACTGGGCATCGTCTGGAATCCATCGGTGGCAGAAGAAGAACAGTCACTGGCCGACTTGGATGATCAGACTCAGAATTATCTCCAGTCTCTCCTCAGCGACTAAGATACAAGTAACAAACAATTTAATTCATACGATTATGGACAGACAAGAATTAATCGACCGCCTCAACGGCAATTATCCTGAATACACCAAGAAATCTGCTACCAAACAGAAGAAGGTGCAGCGTGAAGGTCAGTTGCAGATAGCCTGTGTACGATGGTTTCGACTACAGTACCCAGCTTTCTCCACACTCCTCTTCCATCCCAAGAACGAGGCAGACGGTGCTACCAGTGGCAAGAAGCTAGCCATCAACGCAGCAGCAGGAGTAGTACCAGGCGTTCCAGATCTCATTCTGGCTCTCCCTTCCATCAGATATGAAGAGAACATCGGTGACCTCAGCCCCCACAAGGCTTTCTATCACGCCCTGGGCATAGAATTGAAGTATGGTCACACCAATCAGCAGTCAGCCCATCAGAAGGAGTTCCAAGCCTTCTGGGAAGCAGCAGGCTATAAATACGTCCTCTGCCGCTCATTAGAGGAAGTGAAGCAGCAAGTCGATGACTACATGCGCCACGCCCCACTCTCGGCTCGTCAGGATGTCAGCGTAGTCTATCACTCAGATCCGGCAACCGAGACAAACAAGAAGTTATTAAATAAAATCATCAAAAGCAAGAAGTAACTATGCAAACAGAACTATCATTCATCCTCTTCATGCTTCTCGTCAGTTCAATAGCAGTCCTCTATCTGTGGTTGATCACAAGAAGCAACAAGAAACACTGTCAGGACTGTGTTTTCTTCACCCTCAGAAAAGAGTCCAAGCGTCTGGGCCAATGCTCTCGCTTCTCCAACCACCATTTCTTCTGGGAGCCAGCATGCAAAGGCTGGCAGCGTAAACCTATAGAACAGAAGGAGGCAGAACTATGAAAGGATATGAAAATGTAGACGAACAGAAACTGTTCAAATTGTTCTGCAGCGATAAGTATATCATAAATAAGCCTATACTCAAAGATGACAAGGTTTTTGCTACAAATGGTAAAATAGCTATCTACGTCAATGCAGAAATCTGTCAAGGCGAGTATGAGAAAACTGAAAAGTTTAATGTCGCATTACCTCCTATAAGGCAAGAACTGCAGATTCCTCTGCTGAGCCTACTGAAGGCATATGATTCTCTGCCGAAAGATGAACATGAGGATTATGATATTGAAGATTGTAACGAATGTCATAGTACAGGCTTTGTAAATTGGCAATATATTGATAAGAAAGGAACTATCTATCATAGAGATTTTGGCTGTCCGGCATGCGATAGCCTCGGATTCCAAAAGCGAAATATAAGAAAGGTTTATGGACCCGAAAAATCAGCTGTCATAAAATTGGATGGATTCTTGCTTATACATTGGCAAGTAAAAACCATCATTGATACCTTATTCGTTCTGGGAAAAGATCATATAACACTTCTCTCGAAAAATAAGACGCATACTTTGGTTTGGGTTTACCTACGTGTAGATGAAAATATCACTATCCTAGTTTCACCATGTTGCTATATCAATGAGGATGCTGCTGATGCAATAGTTGAACTTTAAAGTATTTATCTATGAGCAATTACATCAAACAAAACCTGATGCAGCCAACGCCATCAGTTGCTGATCAGGAGAAAATGAGGATGTGCAAGTTCTGTGTACATAGCCACATCAGCGACCTCGGCTACAACCATTGCTGGAAGTCAGATAGTGCTAATTATAACCGAGATTCCCCTACAGGCATCTGCTGGGCTTTCCGGGACAATCGAATATGGAAACCCTATTATTTCTCTAGACTTATGTCTAGCTACAGGGGGAATATCTGTTGGGTAAGACCGATTTACAGATCTTCTAAAAAGAGAAAGAACCGTATTATTCAATACGAAATCATCGACCCAGTAGCCTCAACAATAAATAAAGTTATCCCCAAGGAGTTCGCTAGGGATTACATTCCAGCCACTCCTGGCTCCAAGCCTCCACATACGATGAAGGAGTATGAGAAATGGGATGCCTATTGTTTCGGTGGCTGCGATCCTCAGCTTTCTGAAAAACAGGAGGCAAGAAATTATCATGAAGCCAACTGGCAGCAAATCCTTGCTCAGGAAGCAATAAACAAACAATTAAAACAAGAAGCAATATGAAGAAAAGATATTTTTATGTAACCGCATCATTCATGCGCAAAGACATAGCCAACACATGGTGTAAGGTTGCCTTTACCATCATGAAGGATGATGGCTCAGCATTGTTCCCTCTAATGAAGGCTATCAAGGTGATTAATGAAGGATATTCAGAGATAGCTGATCCTGCCACTATCCAGTTCGACAATTACCTTGAAATTAGCAAGGAAGACTATGAGGCTTACAACAAACTCAATAATTTAGTCAAAGTGAATAAGTAGCGTATGGAAAAGACAATTTATATACCAGGTGATTTGGTGATGACCAACGGCATTCCTATCGGAACGAAAAAAGGAATTGTCTACCAAGTCACAGAAAGTAATGCAGATAAATCTGCAAAAGTGAAAGATGGAAATGCATTCACTGAACTGAAAGGTTCTGTCACTCTTTCCAACTTAAAAGGAAAAACCATTAAAGATGATGGATTCCTATTTTGTGATAGTGGTGCATGGGTGAAGGATATTGTTCCCATCCCTCTCACTCCTTCCATACTAGAGAAGAACGGCTATAGGCAAGTAGTCAATCATAGCCATATTTACCAACATATGGAAAATGATTGTTATGAAATCTGGAAAAATGTGAAGAATTGGACTATGTATTGGAGAGGTGTACATTTATGTAACTTCAAATATTTGCATGAGTTACAACATATCCTTTTATTCCTTGGTCTTAACTCAGAAATGGAGGTATAGCGTATGAAGATTCATTTATGTTATTCCTCATGTTGTTGCGCAGCAGATGAGCATGAGACAGGATGTTATCCTCGTTCTTCATTCAAGCCGAAGCCTGAGCTTCCGGCTGGAACTATACTCACAGTCAAGGAAAAATGGCAAAACTTCTACGGAGTATACTACCGCTGTTATCTCCCGGACGAAATGAAGGACAAAGGGTATTCCATCCCATACTACGACATCCCTGCCGACAAAGCAGAAGTAATAGAACTATAAACATTTTAAACATTATTAATTATGGAAGAAACAACTTTAAAGCAGTACAAAGGTACCAAAACGGTCAAGGCAGAACCGATGAATGAATCTGTCGCAGTAGAAAAAGGCTTTGCAAGAGCCAATAAAGACGGCCACGAATGGAGAGAAGGCTATCACGTCCAGTACATCAACCCAGATGGCAGTACATACGATTCCTGGTCCCCAAAAGATGTGTTCGAGAAGTCGTACAAGATAGCAGAAGACTTCAAGGACCGTCTCAATATTGAGTTAAAAGAGTTGGAAGACCGTTTTTATAAACTCAATGGTTTCTTGAATGAGAATGATTACGACAAGATCGTTGAAAAATGCGGACCTGCTCAGACAGCATTGATGTTTTCTCAATATCATGCAATGAGACATTACTACGATATTTTAAGAACTCGTATTGAATTGTTGGAGGATTTTCCAGACAAGAAATAAGTGTGAACAATAAAAAAATACAATTATGTATGTAACAATAACATTAATTATCTGCCTCAGCGTGGTCTTTGTCATCACGCTAGGCATCGTCTCTTACACGCTAAGAGACGAGAACTTCAAGGCTCGTTTTGATGACAAAAACAGGCGTTTAAGTCGAATTATACGAGATCAGCGTAATGAACTTATCTCATACAGAGAGGCTATCAAGGAAAATAATGATAACCTAGAGAAATCTCTAAAGGTATTAGCTTCTGCTTCCGATGCTGTCAACAGCAAAATTTCTCGCTTGAAAGATACAGAAGAAACTCTATCAATGATCAAGGTGGAACTTGCAGATCTCAATTTGAATGAAGATAAGTCTTCAAAGAAAATGGATGAAGCTATTCGTGCATTCTCTGCAAGCGTAGAGAAAATTCAGCGTAAGAATGAGGTAGGATTCAAGTGGTTAGATGAGCGTCTTGTACAACGTCCTTCCCACCTCTCCCCTGAAGAGAAGAAGCATTTCATGGAATATATGCAAGCATGTTCTGAAGGCTATGCTTATATTAACAAAGACAAAATTTTTGTTACTCTTGAAGACGTAAAAACAGCCCTTGAATGTGTAGGCACTAACAATTGGGGACTATTATACGATATTATCCCATCAGAAGAAGATAATGCCAATGAACAGAATACAGAACGAAATCAGTAAACTTCGCCATGAGCAGCATTTGCACGAAAGACTGCAAGAAGCCCAACTTCGACAGATAAAGCGTGAGCACGATGGTCTTCATAAGTGGATAACCATTAAGCCAAATCTCAGCCTCCTCTGCCGAATAGACGAAAAAGGTAACCTCCTCCCCAAGGAACAGGAGCGCATCAGAAAAGTCAAACAAACTTTAGGTATCAAATAAGATATGAGTGAAGAATCAGTATTATCCTTTCGCAAGCTGGTTTCAGCTATGCGAACCACGGAAAAGGAATATTGGGCACACCGCGATAAGAAGATACTGCGCCAGTCCATCGAACTTGAAAAGCGTGTCGATGGCATCATCATGAAGGCAGACGGAAATGATGTCCCTCAGAACGACAACGGAAGATTTTTCCTTCTGGTGGCAGAACTTAGAGCCTCAACCATCCAATATTTCCAAGAGAAGAAGAAGCCACAGCCCGACAAGGAGCTGGTCAACTCCCTCTTCAAGACCATCAAGGAGAAAGAAGCCAAGATAGATAAGATGCTCATTCTTCTCAAAGACGAGCAGATAAAGAAAGATGGCTACATCATCCAGTACCACGTCATGGAACGTATGCCAAGAGCACATCAGGCTCGTTCTATCTTTAATTCCTCGGATGAGCAGCTTGCCAATATAGAGTTGAATTTCCACTACCGCCATCCCGACCCTCCTGGCACCATGTATTTCATCTGCAAGGAATATCTTGGCAAAGACGGAAAAGAGCTACCTCAGGAAGAGATAGACAAAATTATTAATAACAATTTAAATTCTTAAGATTATGAACAAGACAGAAAAAAAGCCTCAGGAAGAGGCTAAGACACAAGACAAGTCTCAGAACCAGCCAAAGGAGTCCTTCATTGGCACAGGTAACGGTTTTTCCCTCCGCTCTCGTACAAGCACATGGTTCGAGTGCAAGGTACGCTATGAGAAGACCCAGGAGGATGGAAACGATAAATTGGTAAACGAGCTGTATGTTGTTGATGCCCTCTCCTTCACCGAGGCAGAAGCTAGCATCATCGATAACATGTCCGTCTATGTCTTAGGCGAGTTCAAGGTTGCAAACATCAACCCAGCCAACTACAACGAGATTTTCTTCTCTGATATTGATGACGATGATCTTTGGTTCAAGGCTCGTTTGGCTTTCATCACCATTGATGAAAAGAAGGATAAGGAGAAGCGTACCTATGTCAACTACCTCATCCAAGCCAATTGCATCGAGCGTGCCAAGCGTTATGTAGACGAGGTTATGGGCAAGACCATGATAGACTATGAGGTGAAGAGCCTCAGCGAGACCAAGATTTTTGATGTCTTCGAGCATGAGCCTTCCACTGACAAGCAGAAAGAGAAGGACGATAAAACCGAGTAATCACTGACAATTCTTGCGCAATTTGGTTCTCAACAAGCTAAGTTGCGCAAGTTATCACTTCTCTTCCGCACATTTCTCGTAACTTAGCCCCACATTATTAATATATATATATAACATCAATCATATATGAAAAAGTTGAAACGTTTCATCATTTATCTCCGTCTCTGGTTCATCCGCAAGATTGGTTACACCCTTCCTTCTCTCAGAGAAGCAACCAGCGTCATGCCGGGAGAGTTCTATGATCTCTTCGGGCGCATTGTCCGGGCAGTTCCTAACAAGGCATCCTCCACCCCACATGTTGAAGACAACTTGGAGCATGAAGAAGTCCCAGAGCATTGCCATAACTGCGATTTGTTCAAAGAGCACATTCCTTGCTCCTTCAACCACCGTATGCCCAACGGCTGCGATATTTGCGACAATCATCATTTCGAAATCATCTGCATCAACAGAGGTAACATCTAAAGCACAATCAATATGAAACAGCAAAAGTCAAATTATAAACTCGACAAGAAGACTGGTCACCTTCTCGAAATTCCTTCCAGAAAGCAAGTTCGTGAACATGTCAAGAAGATACGTGAGCAGCAGACCCAAGAGCCTCAGGACCCCATCACCCTGCATGAGACCCAAGCCGACAAGAATTTCAAGAAGGTCCAGAAGGTTCTCGACCGTATGCACGCCAAGGCAAAACTACCCGACTTCCTTACCATGGCCCGCAAGAAGTTCCTTTCCACCGTCTGCGTTATCAATCGTCCCGGCAAGCAGCGTAGCCTCCTCCCCGATAAGAAAGGACGATACGTAATGCTCTGCCACCGCAAGATGGCTAAGGTCTTCACAGCCGATGTCTGCCTCCTCGTTAAGATACAGAAGTCCTTGGTCACTGACAAGACCGAAAAGCTCCCCGATGGCTCAGAGCGCACAGTGGAACATTGGCAAGATGGCTCCTGGAGCATCGTTCCTTGCCGGGTAGACAAAAGCAACTACACCACCATTCAGGAAGTCCGTATTCGTCCATGGTTCTTCCTTCATCGCTACTGGTACGAGATCACATTTGATGGCAGGGTAGAGCCAGCCATGATGTTGAATGATTACGGCCTCAACCCTACCCTTCGCAAGAAGCATTTCTACGTTACCAGGGAATATGTAAAAGTACGTAACCAGGATGCCGAAAACGACTACTTCCGTTTCTGGCTCCACAAACCTACAGATTATGCAGAACGAAACTGATATTTACATCCTCAACCGTCCACGCCATCAAAAGCGTGGGCTAACCCTCAACAAGAATGGGCGCATCACTCTGCGCTCATCCCCAATTAAACTTCTTGGTTTGGAGCGAGGAGATAAGATCATCTTCTTATTCCATGACTCTCAGATGTACATTGTCAAGTCTTCCAGCCATAATCTTGCTATCCCTCTATATGGGCGCAAGTCTCAACTCCACGGTTGTAGCGCCAGCACCGTCAAGGAACTCTTCAATCATATACCAGGCATTCCACCTGATACTCAGGAGATAGACTTGGTAGTCTCTGACCACCTCGAAAACATCATGATATGCAATGACATCATTCAGGCTTTGGCAGTAGTCAATCGTGCCGACCCATCCCATTGCCGATAATTAAACATTAAGCACAACACATTAAACATTAAGAAAGATGCAACAATCAATCAGATACAAAGGTCTCAGCCTCACTCCCGATGAAATGGCAGTAGAAAACGGTGCACTGGCCCTCTGTGGCAATTTAGAGCTGCACGATGGTGCATTACGCCCTGCCATTGTCGCTGGCACCCACCTCTCTCAGCCCCTCACCGTTAATGGTGAGGTGGCTAAGATTTTATATGTTCACGAAACTGGCAGTTATCACCACCTCATAGCCATAGCCTCATCCTCCATCTATTGGTTCATGCAGGATGGCACGCTAGGCTCATCCACCCCGATCAAGTCCTTCGACTACGAATCCACCGTGCTTTCTATCGATTCCATCGGCAACACCCTCATCATCGTGGCTACCGATGGCATCCACTATGCCATGTGGGAGAGCAACGGACAGTCCTCGTCCGATTACAGCTATAAGGGACAGAAGCCACCGTTCCTAGAACTTAGCTTTTTCTTCGACCCAAGAAATAAGCCAGAAGATTACGAACTTGGTGGAATTAATGCCAAGGGTAGCAAGGAAGGTTTCTACGATGCTTTCCAGCAGACCACCTATAGCTGTGGCGATGTGTTCAACAAGGTGAATGGCAATTCCTTCACCTCGGGCGACCAAGTAGCCAATATCAAGGATGATAAGCAGTCCGATATTACCCAGAGCATCTATGCCCTGGTCAACCGTACAAACAATCTTATCGCCAAGCAAGGGCGTTTTTACGCCTCCTTCTTCATCCGCTATTGCTATCGCATGTTCGATGGCAGCATGATTATGCACTCCTCGCCTGTTTTCATCCCCATTCAGGTGCCAAACAGCTATTCCGTTTATTCTTCCAACATTGGCTTCCCTAGCGAAAACTACAAAAATCTTACCGTTACTGGTGCGGAAGTTGGTTGGGAAGATTCCGCTACTTTCAACAGAAAAGATGCCAAGGACAACGTTATCGAAGCCAGTATCTCCAAGTGTACCTTTATGTACCTTCCTCACAATGTAGCATTGTCCTATGCGCTCCAAGGAGATATTGACGAGTTGAAGCGATGGAAGGATATTATCAAGTCTATAGATATTTTCATCACGCCTCCTGTTACCAATGTCGATACGAGTGCCAAGATTAGCGTATTGGAAATGTGTCAACCTAATTATGTGCTAAATGGAGCAAACATAGAAGATTACCATTGGACTAGCAACAAGGGCAAAAGCTATGGAATGGTCAGTGTTCGCTTCCCTAAGAAGTCTGACGATGATTATAATAACCAACTCAGCTCTGCTGGCAATGGTGATTCTTCCGAGTCGAATGAGCAAAACATTTCAGCCTTTTACAAGATATGTTCCTTGCCAATAGATAACCTTACCAATGTCGCAAACAAGGAATTGCCTGTAGATAAGGCTGCTGTATACCAGGTTTCCCTCCAAGAGCAGATGCAGGACGATTACAAGACCCACAATTTCCTCACAGCCAAGGGTAGCTATGTCTATAACCATCGGCTCAATCTGTTTGGAGTGCAAGAACATCTGATGTCTGGTTTCAGCCGAAAAGTCATGTTCCCGAAGGGCAACTTCCTTCGTTCGGACGGCAATTTCTATTCCCAGCTTATCATCAAGAAAATAGTGACTGAGCTTCACACCACATCTGGCACAAAATATGTAGAGAATATTTTAGAAGAAGATGTAATCGACCGCATAGAACCATTCATGCTTGCCAATCTGGTTAAGTTCTATCCCGATTCCAGGGCTAAGAAGATGGTTTTCTTCTGTTCTACTGTCGATGCCAGTGCCGATGTTATCTATGCCTTTCCGCTCAAAGAATGCGAAGAGTTGAATGGAGCTATGCACATGGGCAACTTCACCGAAGAGATTACGCCCTATATCGTCACTTCTTACGATTACACCGTAGATGATGTTGTCGATATGAGCAACAAGATCTACACTTCAGAGTCCGATAACCCTTTCTATTTCCCTCTGAATGGCATCAATACCGTGGGTATCGGCACGATCCAAGGCATAGCCTCAACCACAAGGGCACTCTCCCAGGGTCAGTTTGGTCAGTACCCATTAATGGCATTCTCTACCGATGGTATCTGGGCGATGGAAGTCTCTTCCAAAGGCACTTATAGCAGCATCCACCCAATTAGTCGTGAGGTTTGTAGCAATCCGAAGTCTATCACTCAGTTAGACCAGTCCGTGCTTTTCGCCACAAACCGCTCAATCAGTCGCATAGCAGAGTCACAAGTGGTTTCCATGTCCGATGTCTTAGATGGTCCCGGCTTCAACATTTCCGGTAGCCTAGGCAAGTTCCTCAACTTCTTCGTTGATGCAGAAGGGGATAGCGAATCTGTCAAGACTATCAAGGCTCAGATGCGTCAACTCATAGATTTTACTTCATCGCCAATAGAGTTCTTCCAGCATTGTCAGGTTATCTACGATTACAAAAACTCTCGCATCTTCTGTCTAGATGTTACGCAGACGAGTAGGACCTCTACGGCTGATACGGTGGCACTCTGTTATTCTATCAAGGATAATGCCTGGAGCACTTTTCTTATACAAAATGTGCTTACGGCTATCAATTCCTACCCTCACCCCTACATACAATATAGGGATGGCAGCGTGATGGTGCTCGATAAGGGTTACGATTACGAAGATCCAACAGAGTATCATGGTATCATAGTTACTCGTACCTTGAAGTTCGATGAAGATAACGTACATGATTCCATTACAGGCTATATCCATTCCCTCACGTCTGGCAGCATACCAATCATGTGGTTATATGGTAGCAATGATAATCAGAATTGGCATTACATCGGCCGCTTGGGCGGCATGAAGTCCAGCTACATGGCTACTCACAGCTATCGCTTCTTCCGCATAGCCCTCTATCTTAAGATGAAGTCAATGAATCAGTACTTTGCCACTCGCCTCGAAGTTATCAGGCGTTTCAACAAGTTCTAGCCAGAAAAAATAAGAGCCTTCGCAAATCAGGAGAATCCCGATAGCGAAGGCTCTTTCCATAAACACCCAAAATAAATGAAGAAAAAGAAGCCACCGTTCCAGGCCATTCCATCGCCTGGTCACAGATAGCAAGCCCCAAGAACAGCCTCTCTTAAGTAAAGCTAGGCCGTCTCAGCGTATAGTTATCCCGGCTCAGCAAGTCGCTCTTGATGTTATTGTAGTCAGCGGTAGCGCTTTCTCCATACGTTCCAGCCTTATCCGCAAACTGATCCATCAGGAACTGGCTCATCACGTAGTCTACGATGTATCTGTGGCAGTGGCTCTTCAAGGCATCCGTCACAGCCACGTTCCAGTTCGGAATCTCCAGTTTCAGCGTCACCGTCTCATAGATGGTTTCCTCCCTGTCCTTACCAGCCTTGTTTACGGTAGCAGTCGTTTCGTTCTCCTCACCGTCAATGATGGTGGTCATTACCTCCGTCCAAGTACCGTTTTCGTTGTCAGTATAGGCATACTTTCTGATGCCCTTCACCAGTCGCTCCAGGTTGTTGTTGTCCTCCACTCTACCAGTAGTCTGATAACGTTGAGCAGCCAGTTTGATGTTAGCGATGGCTTCCGTCACGGCACGGTTGATAATACTGCGAGTCTCGTCACTGTCAGGGCTTTCTATGTTGGCTCTGATGTCCTTCTGAGCTTCGTCCACCATTCCCTGGCTTACTACATAGCATCTTGCCAGTATATCATTACATACCTGCTCCATGCTAAAATTCAATGTAATCAATTTTCTATCCATAATTGCAATTATTTATATTGAAGAAAAATTATCTCAGTTCGAAAGGTGGTCTGCCTCCGCTCCAGTCCACAAAGTCTTGGTGAAAATGCTGCGAAGCAAAGTCTGGGTTTCGCTCAGAGCCTTTCAGCCCTTTCTGCTCATCCTTGTCTACCGCATCCCCATTTCTAGCCTCAGCATCCACAGCCGAAGATCCTTCTTTCTCTGTATCATCAGCAATTCTTGCAGCCTCAGCAAAGCTAAAATCCTTCTTTAGCAGCACCTCTTTGATAGCTTCCAGGTCACTTGCTCCCATGCTGGCATAGTCCGTATGGTTCATATCCGGGAAGTCGCTCAGCCATCCGGCAAGGATAGCATGAACCAGATAGTTCTGTATTTGGTTGGTAAGGACCCCACTTAGCCTAGGTGGCCAATAAACTAAAGTCTTGATGGTGATTGAGAAATCATCAGCCAGTGCCTGTAGGTCAAACTGCTGTGTGGTCGAAGAAGAGAATCTTGCCAAGAAGTTTTCCAGGTCGGTTATCGCCTCCCGATAGTATATATCCAGTTTCGCTTCCTCGCCATCGCTCGCCCAGACGGTCTGAAAGTCCACCTCCGGGTTATGCTGCGCAATGGTGACAGATAGTCCCTCTACCACGTACATTACGCTCTTTTTCAATATTTTTATAGTTATCGTTTTCATAAGCCTTATTTCTTTCTATGCCACAACCAAATCAGCAAACCAATCACTGCAACTACCAGAGTCCAGATGATCTTGGCTGTATACTTCCCCAGGGTGATATACCTCTGTTCTGCCTTGCTCAGTTCTCTACTCAATACATGGATAGAGTCCTGCTTTAACCGAATCAGACTGTCCTTTTGCACGATCAAGAGTTGATATTTATCCACCTTCTTACTCATAGTATAGATAGAATCCTGTAGCTTCGTCACCTCTTTAGTGTCTCTATTGGTCACAACAGAGTGCCAACTTTCTGTTTTGATAGGCTTTCCGTTCTGGTCTACAGTGGTTGAAGTACTATCCTTTGTATGAGTTGTCTCCTTTGTCGAAGTCTCATGCTCCCGGTTACGGTATGTAGCCATCTGCTCGAAGGCTGAGATAAACCGCTCCTGCCAACTGGCATCCAAGCCCTTGCTCACGGTGTTGTCTGTGATATAGTGCTCCCGCGTCACAGTCTTCGTCTTACAACTCGTCAGAAACAACATTGAGAAATACGCTATCCAAACGAACAGATAGATAATTAAATGTTTCGATTTCATAAGCTATTCTGTTTATAAGGCAACCATAGCCCTGGCAAGATACTTCTTTCTGCTAACCAGTCCGTTTGTGCCTCCATTTATCTTTTTCGTAATTCTCAACACATTATCCGCATCAGCCAGTTCGTTCAGCCCATGCGTCTCCCAGAACCACATTGATACGTCAACGCAAAGTTCCGGCTGTTCCAGCAACTCCGGATGCTCCAACACAGGCTGCATACTGTATACCTGGAATATTGAGTAGTTACTTCGGCCGGTCAACTGGATGAAGCCTCTGCCCTTATACTTGGCACCATCGCCCTCATGCGTGTTGCCGAGCATCTTTCCAAGTGATCCCTTCTCATACTTCGTGAAATAAGAGTTCTTTCCTAGTTCATGGGTATAAAGAAGTTCACCGCTTTCATGCGCTATCTGGGCAAGGAAGTGCGCCCATCGTAATTTTGTATTGATGTGATACTTCTCTGCCAATTTGTTGAAATAAGGCAAATATTTATCTACCCTATTTTTCGCATTCGGCATAATCTTCAGTATCTGCTCCTTAGTTATTTCCTTCATTTCCATTTTCTTTATTGTTTTTATGTTCTTGGTATCTCTTAAACATCGGGAATTTCTCTACGAATCCAAGTGTCAGCGCATAATAAGCATAGTCCACAAGTTTATAAAAGGGCGTATCTGACACTAACATCCGTCTCAGGTTCTTCAATATGTTGGTCGTGAACAGATAGGTTGCAGCTATACACACCCACTTCACGCAAAACAGAGCCTCTGTATCAGAATGCAGGAAGTGACCGATAATAAACAATGCAGCCACCGTCACAAAGAACACTGCACAGCATACGAAGAACATACCGAATTTCTTCCAGCTCCATTCTTCACCGTTAAACACTGCAGCCACGATACCGAACACCAGGTTCAGCCCGAACAATACCATCATGGCAATCATAAAATCCCTGATGGGAACCAGCAGACTCAGAAAAGTCCATATCGTCCCAATTAAGTAACCTCGAATATCATTCATTTTCTTTTTCATTTATCCGTCCCCACTCCGTTATGGAAACGATGCAAATTTAAGCCATCATTCCCGATTATCAGTGATAAGTTCAGCAACTTCATACGAAAAAGAGAACACAAGCCCCTAATAAAGCCTGCATTCTCTTCTTCTGATAGTTTTCTTTTATATATCTCTAGGTGTTATGGAATCATTTCTAGAAGAGCAAATTGATTCTTCACTCTTCGTTCTTCACTCTTCACTTAGTTAAAGTACCCCCAAGCCTTACAATGGCCATAAGGGTTATCATCATCCCTCAGCCAATTTACGGCAAGATCCACCATCTTGTCCATCAACTGCTCTTCGCTGTCCTCCGGGAACCATTTCTTCATCAGATTATAGTTGTCAGAGTAGATCATGTTCAGCACCACGGCAAAATCCCATTGGTTGTAAGGTCTGATCTCGTCCTTCACCGTCTCATAGATTTCCTGCGTCTTGGCCATGGTATAGTAAGGAGCACGATGCTCTACCTCCTTGTTATCCTCAAACACCATCTTCTTGATCTGAGCCTCAGCAAAGAAGTCGTTGAAGTGGCCGTTACCCACAACCCCATAAATCTCCTTATACAGTTTCAGGAGATCATCTTCCTCGGCATGCATCGCCACAAACTTGCCGATGATCTTGGTTACCTGCACCATCTGTTCCGGTGTGGCATCTGCCTGATATTTTGTGATAAGTTCTACTAAGTTCATATCATTCTTGTTTTTGTGATTTGACGTATTTGAAAATCTCGTCCAACTTGTTTTCCATGTTGTCGAGTCGCTGATTTGTTCTCTGCTGGTCACGAAATGATGTGTCCAACTCTGAGAGAAGTTGATCACAGTCCTTTACGGTCTGCTTGAAGTCCGGCATCTTATTGATGATGTCATTGGCTTGGTTCTTCAATGCGTTTACCTCGTTGATGATACTCTCCTTACTACAGGATATTACAAGGGTGTCGCTGTATGCTGTTTGCTCAGTATCTACAACCGAGTAGATAGACTGCTTGCCATCCTCAGTTTGCACGTTTACTTTCACGTTCCTTGCCCCATAATTCGGCATTCCTGGCATAGCAGCCATTACGTTCTGCTTGCCATTCTCAAAGTCAGGACATGGATTGGTCGTCACCTTACCTTGTTTAAATTTTCTGCTGGCTCTATCAAATAGATAGATTGGAAATCCAGCCTTCAATTCTCTGAATATCATAATCGTATCTTTTTAAAAGGATAATGCGAGGGAAACGATGGCTAACACACCATCCACCATTTCCCCCTATAATGATACTAAGCTGTAGTCAATGCTACGGTTAGACTGTCAAATATGCTCAGGCCTCTAGCCTTTCCGCATACCACATCGTTAGCCTTTTGCGTTCTGCCAACACTGGCGATAGTTACAGCCGTTGGCAGTGCTGTCTGCCCTTGGAAGGCTGCTACCCATCTTTCCGTGTAAATCAAAGGCTGCGCTCTCATCACGTTTCTGTTGCCTATTACAGGCGAAATGATGGAGATTGTCGCCACGATAGGTACAAACACCGTTGTGCCATTCAGGATAGGCTGCTCATAACTGTAGGTTATGCTTGTCTGTGGCTGCACGCTGCCATTCACGCAATAAGGTCTGCAAAGCTTCTCATTGTAAGTAGCTAAGACTGAAACTTGGTTGGCTACCAATGCTGTAGTAGCCAAGCCCACTGTAGAAATCTTGTTCATACCACTACGCTTCTGTTTCATTCTTTACCTTTTTACTGATAGCCACCTGCTACACCTGCACCACATCCGCAACCGCCATTCATCAGATTGGCAAGGTAGATGTTCTGCTGCAACTGAGAGTTCTTAAACTTCAAGTCCTGAATCTCGTTAGCTTGCTCCTGGCTCCAATGACCATTCAACGTGTCAATGATACGCTGAGTGTTTGAATTGCCTGCATTGATGATGTCACAAGTCTGTCGCTGAGTCTCATAGGCAACATTGCTGAAACCACGCTCAACACCAGTGCTAATGTAGTCAAAGTTACGCTGCATCGTTGATGTCAAGTCACAGAAACCCTTCTGTGTAGAATACTGGATGTCCTTCTGACCCAACTGATTTTCGTAACCCATCTTGATGATGTTCTGCTGCGTCTGGCAGCAGCAATCCTTAAGCGCAATTGTCATCTGCAAGTCACCCTGAGAAATCGCGCTGATTACTCGCTCTGCCGAGAATCCTACCTGACCGCCAAGCTGCTGGATGCCTGCCTGGATGCCACAGATAGAGTTCTGCAAGGCGTTGAAGTCACAGTTCAGATTGCTTGCCAACATCTTAAGGTCGTTGCCGTTACCCTGGATCGCCCCCATCAGCAAGTTGCTGTTCTGGTTGTCTGCCATCTGGTTGCGCAAACTCTCGATTTGACTCTGAATCTCCGCACGCTGCACGTCTGCGCCATTGTCACGATTGTTCCAGTCTGCACCATACATATAGCGCATCATGCCCATCATCATCATGTAGGCGAACGGATTGTTCCACATGTCATCATCGTCACGGTTACGCATCATAGCCGCCATTGCCAAAGGATTGCTGTCACGATTTGCCATCGCTCCAAGCAAACCACCCATCATTGCATCGTTGCAACAAGAGGTAGTCTTAATTACTTCTTCTGCCATAATTCCTAAAGAAATAAAAGTTGTACATTTTGTTTATTCACACATGTAATCGATTACGGCAGCAAAGATACGAGGAACTGGCAAATTCTTTAATAACTCTATCAAAAATTCTTTTATCAACTGATTATCAACGCTTTAACATGACATAGACCCATATCAAAACCATCGTATATATATTTTCGCAAGAATATTGTATATAATTGTATATAATTTAAGGCAAAAATTGTATGTTTTAGAGCATAAAAAAGAGAGAAGCAATCTCTCGCCTCTCTCCTTTTCTACTTGTTTCTTTTCAGTCTTTTCTTGATAAACTCCTTAACATCCCATTTTTTAAAGAAATGGCTATGGTCCCCAGCGTTCCCCACGCTTTCCAACTCCCCATCAGCGATAGCCCTTCTTAGGGTAGATTCGCTGATATGCGCCTCCTTCTTCACCTGTCCAGCAGTCATCATTGGGTTGAGAGCATACGGCAGATAGTTCTCACAAAGGTCTTCTATCTCATCGCTACTCATTCCACAAGCAGTTACCTTCTCCCCTCTCTTCTCTTGCTCGTCTGCTCGAAAACAAGAATCCGATAACGATTTTAATAACACTCCCAAGGTGTGATAACCAAATAACTTTCCCATATCATTATAATCTAGAGATTAAACTTTGACAGCCCTTGCCTGAGAAATACTTATCGGCAAAACCATATACATAAAATATAATGGTCATTACAAGTATTACAACATTAGCTTCCACCATTTCGTTGGTGGTAAAAACATTCCAGTATACGATATGAATAGCATTTATCCCAAATAGGTAGATGATCATCGGAATACGCCATCTGTAGCAGAGCCAAAAGAATCTGCTCGCAATTATAAGCACAAGCGGATGGATGTAAACGGAAAAATAGATAAATGCTGCCGATACCCAATTCTCCTTAAACCATACGCACATTTCTTTTTCATGAGACGCAAATGTTACCATGCATGCAATATGAAAAAGCATGATAAACAGAGGCATCACTTCACAATAATACTTAAACCAAGTGAGTAGCTTTACGCTGTAGCCTCTACCTGCAAGGATAATGACGTTTATCATTTCGCTAACGTCCATGTCCTTAAACATTATTCTTGACAACTGTACAACACCGACTGATAGAACTAACCGATGTACTTCATCTTCTTCCTCTTTACTCATAAATTCTTCTCCTTTTGTTTTTGTGTTTATTATTTGTTCTTAGTTCCTCATTCTTAATAAGAAGGAAAGTTCTGCAAAAATAAACAATTCTGCACAAAAATATTTATTTTGAGCAATATTTTTATAATTAAACTTTGCAAAAGTAACAATCTGTAAGCAAATTATTCGTATATTTGCACTAATTAAACATTCAAATTTATGAATAAGAAAATTATAGCCTATATACAAGAAAAGGGAGTGCTAAGCAACACTCCCCTTTTTTTATCTATCTAACATCTTTTATTCTATATCCTTATATTCAGACATGGCATCAAAACAAGGACAATACTTCTTCCATTTCTTGCAGTCTGTCCCCCAAATGTCACGGTGGCCCATGATCTTTGCATCCGGGAATTGTTGCTTAAGTCTATGAAGCAGCAAAATGAGAGCATCCTTTTGATCTGGAGTGCGGTTGTCGATAGGCTTGCCGTGGCTGTCGATGCCACCCATATAGGCAACGTTGATAGCAGAGGAGTTATAGCCCTTGACTCCGTTGCTGACCAGCTCTATGGCGAGAAGCTGATGGATGCCACCATTGATGTCAACCACGTAATGATAACCAGGATATTTCCAACCCTTCAGACGAAATTCAGCCTTGAGATCCTCGATGCTCTGACGTTGCGAGCCAGCTGTACAATGAACAAAAATTCTTTCTATTTTTCTCATTTTGAAACAAATAGTAGTTTGCGTTACTTTTTCTCCTCTTCAAGTAGTCCCAGGGCATCTTGGTAGAAGAGAGGGAATCCCTGTCCGAAGTCCTTCAACAGCTTGAACTCCTTATCGTCAAGCTCAACCTCACCATCCGACTTGTATATCTTCATAGCCAATGCCATATAGCCGATGCCTCTGGCGTTTTGGTACATTGCATTTGCCAACTCCTCTCGGATGTCCTTGGTTATAAACTCGTCCTTTTTGATGTTTGTTGCAATCTGCAACGCAGCGAAATTAATCTTCTTCATAATTTTTCTCTTATTTTAAAGGGTTTATAAATCTACTGTTAAAAAGTCTCTGTGTAAATAATGTTATCTTTGACTATCTGATTAAGTCTATAAGTATCAATAATTTCTTTT
>ERZ1031984.5-NODE-5-length-63379-cov-36.996589_pt1 | contig 63379 bp, 42 predicted proteins | sample MGYA00518166_ERZ1031984 | MGnify/ENA primary metagenome ERZ1031984 (study PRJEB33719, sample SAMN04261288) | wastewater metagenome | biome: rural village; feature: human; material: feces | host: Homo sapiens | place: El Salvador | collected 2013-01-14 ... | reverse complement strand
TGCTAATTTTCTTCCAACAGCTTTCCAGCAGATGTGTGGCTGAAAAAATAAGTCCCAATAGCTGATACTGTCCTGCGTTTCAAACCATTTATTATTCGTCTTTTTGCGTGATTTTATCTTCTCGCCATTGCTGGTATGAGTTTTGCCGGTTTGCTCTAATCTTTCAAACCCGAAAGAAAGGAGGTAATCCTTTACTGCAGGGTACACATCTATATCATAATGACGAGAAGGGAATGTGGCAATAAGCCACAGTCCTGCCCAGTTGTATCCATAGCGTTTGATGTCGCGGCCACGAAGAATCGGTCGAATTAACTCCTCTGTTCTCTTTCGTTCATCCTCCGTCCGGCAGTTCGCTAATATCTCATCCCTCTTTTCGGTAGAGATAATGAAAGCCTCGTTATATCCCGTTAGAACGCCACGATAGATGTTTATATCCCAATCCTTGAGCGGTGTACCCACCGCCTCAATCTTGCGCTTGATGCTCTGCTCTATTTCGGAGAGGATTACCCATGAGTCAGACGAGGTAAACGAGCAGAGGGAATGGTGTTGCCGCACGAAAACGCTCAAATTTTCGATGCAACTGCGAGGCTGTTTCGCTGTTACGGCGCAAATAGTTTGCCCCTTGTTTTGCTGACGTGAAAACAGCAGAATGTTTACATCTACGGTAGCCGACTCAAATATCTTTAGACCACTAAAATCTATGAGCAGTTCAGGGTTGGTGCTCTCTGAAAGGAAAGCACGCAGTTTTTCACCATAGCCTGCCCGCATCCACTTGTTTGACGTGATGAAACATAGTGAACCGCCCTCTGAGAGCATTTCCCAGCCATGCTCATAGAATAGGCAATAAATGTCACCTGTTCTTGCAAAGGATTTATAGTTAGCTCCTTCATACAGTGCTGCCAATTCGCCACCATTACTTTGCAATTGAATATACGGCGGATTGCCAATCACCACATCAAACCCATCCGTAACGCCAAACATCCAGTCGGCGTCGAAGAAGGGTGATGAGAGATTTTGGTCGTAGGGATTCCAGTCGGTAAGTTGCTTGGCGAGGCGCATGGCTTTGTCGCGACCGCTGTTGAGCGAATCTTGCAAACGCTTGATTTCGCGATTTATAAAGGCTTTGCGCTGATTGATGGCCTTAATCTTGTTCTGCTTGGGAGAATATGATATGACTTCCTCTTTTTCGCCGAACAAATCCTGAGTGACAGCCTGGGTTATCACTTCATCAGACATTCGCTCAGCAATCTTCATTTCCTCTGCACATTCTGCGAGACCGGCTTTATAGCGTGCAATCTTTTCTTCCGTGTCACGGGTATAGCAGTCACCAGTAGAGAGCATAATCTGGTCGCGAATGGTCTTATCTTTTGACAGCAAACGCTTTTTCACATGGCTGTTCGTAACCACGAAGAGTTCGTGGCGCACACCTTTCAGTTCTTGTATGAGCTTGATGATTTCATCGTTGGCAAACAGTTCGCGTGTCTCACTGATGTTTTCCAGTTTTACCAACGTATTGGCGCAGACGAACTTCATCTCCAAGTTAGGCAACGGATGGATGCCGTAGTTGTCGGTAGCATCATCGGTGGGTTGCTGTTCGCACACCAGAGATATGAAGAAACGCAGGCGGCTTATCTGTACAGCGATGGATTGCAAGTCAACGCCATAGATGCAGTTTTCGATGAGATAGAGTTTGCGGGCATAGTCAGGATAATCTACAGAGAGAGCAAATACTTTTTCTCGCTCTGCCTGGCGCTCTGCCTTTTCCTCATCGCTCATGGTGTCGATGGTGTTCTCGTAACGTATGGCGTTATCAATGACCACCTCTTCCCAGATGCTGTTATCGCTATCTACGCGCGATAGCAGGTGCGCCATTTGCTGGAGCATACCCATAGGGAATGCACCAGAGCCACAGGCGGGGTCGAGCACCTTGCAACGGAATATGGCATCCACCAACCTGCGAGTTTGCTCGCGGTCAAGAGGATTGACGGCATCGTCGTCGCTGTAGCTCAGAAGCGAGCGCAGAATGTCCTCGCTCACACCATCAACTTGTTTCTTCAGATAGGCTATGAGCGATTCGTCTACCATGTACTGCACGATGGGACGCGGAGTATAATATGAACCAGTAGACTTGCGTACTGTTTCTTTTGTCTCAGGATTATATGCAGCCAGCAGATTCTCGAACACCTTACCCAAAAGTTCAGGGTCAAGGGCCACATCCACATCGAGCGGCGTATTTTCTTCAACCGTGAAAGTGTATTTACTCAGAATGTTGATAATACCAGACACCTTGACCGATGACGCAGCAGGCTTGCCATATTCTTCACTGAGGTCGATGTAGACATCTTCTGCAAAGAACAGATAGTTAGGCACAAATGCTTGCTTCTGTGGCTTTTTGCTGTCACTGAAACCATCCCAGTTGTAAACGTGGCCGTTCTGCACCTTGTTGTCGAGACATTCAAAGAGGCTGTTGTTCATGAATGGCACTGGGTGCAGCAATTCAATAAACTCTTCTTTGCTTACCTGCAAATCAGAGGCATGGCGCATAAAGGTTTTGACATCGTGTTTGCCCTTGTTGCGGTTCATGATAAACTCGTCGCTCATAAATTCGCGTTTCTCAATCTTCTTATTGAGGGTGGCAAAGAACAGGTTCTGGAGCACAGCACGATAATAGGTCGATGAGTTGAGGTCTTCGGGCTTGAAGTTCTTCAACAGACGAGCCAGGCTATCACGCTTGAAGAGTTCCTTGGGAACGAGACCTTTCTGGCGCAAGAACCAAACGAAGATAAGGCGGGTGATGAGACGGATGATATTTTGCGGATTATATTTGTCATCGTCGGAGTCGCTCGCAACATCGTTGGGGAAGGATACGCGGCACTCAGGCTTAAGCGCCCAGAAGTACCAGTTCTGCAGCTCTTCATAGAACTGATTGGTGAGTACATCATTATCAAACACACCGAGCCACTTTTGATAGACGCCCTCAAAAGATTTATCTTTCTTTTCAAGGCGCATATCTTCGAGAATGCGAATGTGTCCAGCGTGAGTCTTCTGCGGATTGATACCACGGAGTATGTTCACACGTCCCACTTTCTCGCCAGTATGTCCGGCTTGCAGATAGGTGGTGCGTTCACAGAGCGAAAGTGCAAAGCGCACCTCGCCATCATCGTAGTAACGGAACACAACAACCACAGGCGCAGCCTTGGAAGCACGGTTCAGGGCACGAGTCAGCGTAGCCATCTCTGTGCGGCAGAGTTTGGTATCCTCGTGCAGGTCAACGGCAAAGACAAGCATTTGGTCGTATTTGTCGATATTCTCTTTCACCTCGTCAAGTGTCTCGTCCTGCTCCTCGTCGCTGAAAGTACGGTCGGAGATAGAGCACACGAGATAACTCTCACGTATCTTACGGCAGATTTCCTGCACCGCCTTTGTGGGCTGTTCCACAAGGTCGGTGATAGCCACCTGTTCTTCTGTGATAAGGTCGGTGGCGATGCCAAGATAGTGAAGTAAGCCAACCGTGGCCTTTTGTATGTTGTCGGCAATGAACCGATTCAGTATTTGATAGTCACCCATTGTTTTGTATTTGATATGAATGTGTACGCAGCGTACACAATATTATTTCTTGCTGATATACTCCCACACAACCAATTCTAGATTTTCTGGCTTGTAGTGGTCTTCCACCAGTTTACCCTGTGGCTCTTTTGCTTTTTTGACACCAGCAAACAGGTCTTTGACTGCAGTCGTAGCCGCCTTGGGAGCCTTCTCCGTCATCCACCGCTGCATGATTGCACGCAGATTTGCAATGGTCTCTGTGTCTGCCTTGTCGATTGCAGAGGGAACATAACGACTGATATTCAATTTAGTTCGCAGCAATGACAGGATTTCCTGTTTGTTATACTCCTTGATTTGCATTTCGTCGCGGTTGTCCTCTACAGGGCGCAACACCAAATGCATTTCGCCAGTGTCTTTCTGACGAACAAGTGCAACGATGCTTTCGGGTATCTGTTGGAAAAGGTCATCTTCGGTGCGGAAACCGCTATAGATGCCGTTAGGCATATCACGGTAGTATTGCTCGTTCTCTTTGAGCATATCCACCAAATCCTGGCGGAATGTTTCGAGAGAAAGATCGTGCAGACCAAAGGTCTCTTCGCCCTGCTCTTGTCCAGTCTCCATTACGTCATCGAGGAGTTTGCGGTCGTTACGTTCCAGGATGGGGTTATCGGCAATGGTTTTTACTAACTCCTCGCTCACTTCAGGAATCTCTGTGCCCATAATGGTCATAGCCGTCAAGCGGTCGTTTACACGACTGAAAAGTTTTAGATAGCCATCGTAGTTCTTGGCAGGCCAGAAGTTAACGCAGTCAATCTCTTTATTCGCAGAGCCGATACGGTCTATACGACCTTGGCGCTGAATAAGACGAGTTGGATTCCAGTGTATATCGTAATTGACCACGGTCTGTGCATCTTGGAGGTTTTGGCCTTCTGACAAGCAGTCGGTGGCGATAAGAATACGAACAGGTTCTTCGAGAGCCTGCCATGCACGACGAGCCATCTCATTAGAGTCCTTGAACTGTTCTATCACTTTCTTCCACTCAGTAAAGGACACATTCCACTTGCGCTTTTCGTAGTCGAAATGATTGTCGCCCTGTTTGAAATACTGCTTATACAGAGGCACCCAGTCCATTTCTCTATACAGCTTACTCATCGGTGAGAAGCGACAGAGCGTAGACTGGAATTTAGCCTCGTGTACTCCGCGGAACGTGGCTCCATTGCCATCCACCACAGCAACAACATCCGGGAATTCCTTGTTGAGTTGCTCGTAAAGATACTGAGCAGTATCACTATAAGAGGTAAACACAAGTACACGCTTGTGACTACGGTTTACCTTTTCGATGAGAATGTCTTTCAGACTTTCAAGCTTGCTGTCTTTTACTTTGCCTGCACGGAACTTCTCATCGTATTTCTGCATATTGTCCACAAACACGTGGAACAGGCGAATATCCTCTTCAAGGTCGCGTTTGAACCCTTCAATATCCTTGATGTCTTCCAATCGGATAGGATTCTTCTTGCCGAGTGTCACACTAGGGTCTTCGAAGTCCTCGTCTTCAAAAGCGTCCTCGTCCACAACAACATCGTCAATGGTTGTACTACCTCTTCCTTCAAGAAAAGCATTCACTTTATTTAGGGCATTCTCGTGGTGAGCCAGCACATTCTCAACAGTCGTTTTGCAAGCGACCCAACTGCTCTCCAAGCGTTTCAAGAACAAGATGAGCATCATCTTACAGAGGAAGAACTCGCGCTGACGCTGGTCGTTGATGGCTGTTACCTTTCCGTTGGGTTTTTCCATATAGGCAGAAGGCTGATATGCCACCATATTGGGAGCCATCAGAGCATCGTAGATTTCCTCAAACGTGGCGAGGTCACCAATTTCAGACAGAGCCTTGAATATGTTGGTTGGCTTGTTCTGCTTGGGAAAACGAAGGTCTGTGCCAGTGGCCTTCTCAACCATATTGCGTGTACGAGCGACCACGAGACGGTCTGTTAGATTGAAAAATGCCTCAGGAAGGTCATCAATCAAATCTTTGATACGGCGGTCTTTGTCTTTTTTGCTCCATTTCTCAAATGCCGTCTGAGCACGGCGGAATAAGTCCATGAGGCTTGGAATGCGGAAATCCTCAATATTGAAACCATTGTCGGCATCGCGCACCATCAACTTGAATTGATTGCGAACGTCCATCAAGTGATTGTTGACAGGTGTGGCTGATAGTTCAAGCACTTTTATATCGTCGTGCGGACGACCTTTGAGAAGTTCTTCTACAAGATACTTGTAACGACCCGATTTATCGTTGCGGAGGTTATGACTTTCGTCAATAACGATGAGCATCTTGGGGCGTGTCTTCAGGAATGACAATGGCGCACGGCCATATGAATCTAAGCGACCAGGTTGCAGGTCGGTGTGGAAACGTACCTCATAGTCAAACTCGTCAAGCTCGAAACGTGAGCCTTGGTGACTGAGGTACTGCTCCCAGTTGGCTTGCAACTTCTTGGGACAAAGCACGAGCGTAAAAAATCCCTCGCTTTGGAAATATTTAATGACAGCCAACGCCGAGAACGTCTTACCAAGACCCACGGCATCGGCAAGGATAGCGCCATTGTATTTCGACAGCATTGATATGAGCGAGTGTACGCCTTTCTGTTGATAGTCAAAGAGGATATTCCAGATGACTGAGTCTTCAAGGCGTGTAATGCTGCGATTTGTGCCATCTGTCAGTGAGAGTTCTATATCGTCATGGAACAACTCAAAGAGGATTTTATAATATATGTCGCGAGGCATGTACTCCCTACAGAAGTTCTCGATGCACTTAATGAAATATTGTTTTACGGTCTGTCGTGTCTTGCGGCCATCCACAAACGCATCTACGGTATCCTTAGCAACGTTCTTCCAAATGCCCTCAAACCACTTTAGCGCATCGCTGAAATCCTTATTATCATCACCTCTACGAGCCACATTAAATTCAATGTTGCCAGAGGATTGATAGTAGCCAAGACCTTTCTCTGTGAAATTGGAAGAGCCTGCAACGAAGTAAGAATCATCGCCATCGGCAGCACGATAGATGTAGGTCTTTGCATGACAGAAGGCACTATCTATGCGCTTCAATTCTACGTTGTCTTGTTGTAATATGGCAATGGCCATCTTCGCCGTAGCTTGCAAAGCAAAAGCGTTGGTAAGGTCACTTGTACCTTGAAGGATGTCAATGATGCGCTCCTTCTGGTCGTCGTGGCCTGCGATTTCACTCAAAATCATGCGAAACTTGGTAGGTTCCTCCTTGAACTGCTTTAGAAGAGACAACGCTGATATAGTAAAGAATCCAGAAACAATGTTCAGTTCTTCACCTCGCGTATACTTTTGTAAGTATTCCCAAACGGTAGTAATGCTACTATTCTCGTTGAGTTTTGATTTATTGTCAAGTATCATGAGTAATATGTTAACGGTCGTTTTTGTCGGTAATCAAGTCTTTGAAATTCACATTCAAGATTTCAGCTATCCTGTAAAGGGTTGTAAGATTGGGCTGAATGCGCTGTCCGCAATACGCGTTCACCGTACAGAACTCTTTTCCAATCTGCTTTGCTAACCACGTTTGTGATATGCCTTTACTTTCCAGTACGTCTTTGATGCGATTTAGCTTAAGACTGTCTGCCATATTTTGATTTAATTATTTTCTGCAAAAGTAACGAATTATAATCAATACACAAAACAAATCCCCATTTTTTTGCAGCAGTATAGCCAAATTCCCTTTCACTGAGCACTTTTGCCACATCTATTGTGTGTTATGCGACATATATCGGAACTTATGTATGCCTTTTTGTGCAGCCGTTTAAGGATCGGCAAACCCGATACATCCTTTAGTGAGAAAGACGACAATCACATTTCACTGTCGCATTGAGTTCTGGCTACGCCCGAACTTAATGCCGCGCGGACAGCGAAATCATCCGTTCTCTCATGAGTATCTACTTCTGTGGTGGCTCATGTATTGAGGATGTCACTACTCATTTGATGAACCATCTCTCGCTTCATCCGACACTTCTGCTAATTTAGTAATGAGAGGATGTGTACACGCAAGAAGGACATTGAAAGGCATAGTTGTGGATTTGAGGGATTTTACAAATTTTCCTCTGTCAACGACATCAAGTCAAAGTACATCAATCGTGTGCCGAGATGCATATCCTCGTCTAAATGTCGGTATGCTTTTTCCTGTTCGTCTGTGCTGAACACAGTTTTGAAACCATTGCGTTCATAGAAAGCTTTTGTTGCGGGCTCATTGTAGGCATCTACGATAACAAAACGGCAACCTGTCTTGTTATTAGAGTCAAAGAACCAATACTTAATGTTTTCCAGAACATCACTACCAATATGCTTGGAGCGGAAATCTTTCGACACGCCTAAGCGGCCTATCAAGACGGCAGGATAATCCTTCAAGGCTTTTACGTGAGGTATATCGGCTTCTATTTTCTTCTTTCGGGCATTAGGTAAGTCAGACACTCGTATTCCGGCATTCGCCAAAGTGAAAGCGCAGACGACAGTCTTGTTATCGCTATCCAATTTGTAGCAATAGGTTTTACCCAATAGCTGTTTGGTATAGGCAAAACAATCTGAGGCGAAGAAGCCATCAAGGTCTTCATCGCCACAAGAAAATCCTGCCATCTCAGACGGATGACTAGGAACAAACATTGAACAGTTCTCCTGTAAGAAACTCATCGTATGCCCATTTTTGATTTCTCTAACATTCTACGAAGCATTTCCATACCTCGCTTGTTGCGTTCAGCCAATTCTTTTTTCTCGGTTTCGGTACGGTGCAGGCTTCTTTCGTAGGTTGCCTGAGCCTCTCTTTCAAAACGCTCAGCCACCTCGCCTGTAAGAACTGGTATAGTTGCTATTGCTGTTGCCATTGTTCTATTATTCCTTAATTTCGCAACACTATTATAAATTAAACTTTTTAAGTACCTGAGCAACAAAAAGTTGCCCAGGATTTTGCCATATCGAAGAATTCACTTATCTTAGTGTTGCAAAAAAACAAGCAAAACTCTGATATGACATGGCAAAGATAGTGCAAACCGAAAGCAGAGCACAAGTTTACTTGAATGCTCTGCAGAGGTGCAGCCTATCTTATGCAAAGATACAAATAAAATCTGAGAAACTCACTCCTTTTGGAGTTTTTTTTCAATCATGGAGCAATTTGACTCCACATTGTCTTCTGTAATCGACTCAAGCGGGTGTTTCAGTTCAAATCATCAAATTCAGTAATGAGAGAATGTGTACACGCAAGAAATTAGGCTTTTTGGAAGCCATTTTCTTAGCGTTTTTTCACTTTTTCCCACGGCTTCGCCGTCGTCCCCTGCAATAGTGGACGTAACCTATGGTTGTATATTTGTCTCTTTCATCATGCGAATCAAGTTTGTATTTTGATGTCGGTCATCTGAATCTCTACATAAGAGATACAGAATCTCCCTGCAAAAATAAGAAAAATGTTGGAAACTAGCAAATTATGCGTGTTAAAAAATTAATAGCATTCTACGAAAACCAACATTTTTTCACTATTCTTTTCGTACATAAATTCCTAAGTCGTTGATTGAACGAAAGTTTTCGGTTTTTCTCTATTTTCCGACAAAATTACGGAAAATAAATGTAATCTGCAAATGATTTAATACTTTTCTTCTGATTTTTAACCTAAAAGAAACGAAAAAGGAGGAAAGTGCTCTATCATGAAACACTTTCCTCTCAAATTATCTAATTCATTAATCGTACTGTCTTCCTAAAAGAGAGGATTATTCTTCAATCGCAGCCTGCGCCGCCGCCAAACGTGCGATTGGCACGCGGAATGGAGAGCATGAAGCATAGTTCATACCGACCTTAGCACAGAACTTAACAGATGATGGCTCACCACCGTGCTCACCGCAGATACCTGTGCGCAGGTTAGGACGGGTAGCACGACCATTCTCTACAGCCATCTTGATGAGCTGACCAACACCCTCCTGGTCGAGAACCTGGAATGGGTCAACCTTCAGAATCTTCTTCTCCATGTAGGCAGGGAGGAAGGAAGCAATGTCATCACGAGAATAACCGAAGGTCATCTGTGTCAAGTCGTTAGTACCGAATGAGAAGTACTGAGCCTCTTCAGCAATCTGACCTGCTGTAAGGGCAGCACGAGGAATCTCAATCATAGTACCAATCTCGAATTCTACCTCTACGCCGTACTCAGCGAATACTTCCTTAGAAGTAGCGAGGATGATAGCCTTCTGCTGCTTGAGCTCCTGAACGGTACCGATGAGAGGAACCATGATTTCTGGGCATGGGTTGTAACCTTCCTTCTTCAACTCGCAGGCTGCACCGAGGATAGCACGGGTCTGCATAGCTGTAATCTCTGGGAATGTGATACCAAGACGGCAACCGCGATGACCGAGCATAGGGTTGTTCTCTGCCAGAGAGTTTACACGCTTCTTGATTTCCTCTACGCTTACGCCCATCTCCTTAGCCATGGTCTGCTGACCAGCCAAATCGTGAGGTACGAACTCGTGGAGAGGTGGGTCGAGCAAGCGGATGTTCACGTGGCAGCCATCCATTGCCTTGAGGATTCCATAGAAGTCAGCCTTCTGATATGGGAGGAGCTTGGCAAGTGCCTTCTCACGACCCTCAACAGAGTCTGCCAGAATCATCTCACGCATAGCTACAATCTTCTGATCATCGAAGAACATGTGCTCTGTACGTGTCAGACCGATACCCTTGGCACCGAATGCACGGGCTACCTCAGCATCGTGTGGAGTATCCGCATTGGTACGGATTTCCATCTTTGTATATTTGTCGCAGAGGTCCATCAGCTCCTTGAAGTCGCCAGAAAGCTCTGCAGCCTTTGTCTCAATCTGTCCTGCGTAAACCTGACCAGTTGTACCGTTCAGAGAGATGTAATCACCCTCCTTATAAACTACGCCCTCAATCTCAACAGTCTTAGTCTTGTAGTCAACGTTGATAGAGCCAGCACCTGATACACAGCACTTACCCATACCACGAGCTACAACGGCAGCGTGAGAAGTCATACCACCACGAGCGGTAAGGATACCCTCGGCAGCCGACATACCAGCGAGGTCTTCTGGAGATGTTTCGATACGAACCATGATGACCTTCTTGCCTTCCTCGTGCCACTCCTGAGCATCGACAGCGTGGAATACGATCTGACCGCAAGCAGCACCTGGAGAAGCAGGGAGACCCTGAGTGATGACCTTAGCTCTAGAGAGAGCGAGCTTATCGAATACTGGGTGCAAAAGTTCATCGAGTTTCTGAGGCTCACAGCGCAGGATAGCAGTCTTCTCGTCGATCATACCTTCGTGAAGGAGATCCATGGCAATCTTCACCATAGCGGTACCTGTACGCTTACCATTACGAGTCTGGAGGAACCAGAGTTTGCCTTCCTGTACGGTGAACTCCATGTCCTGCATATCGTGATAGTGGTGCTCCAGCTTATCCTGCAACGCGTCGAGTTCCTTATAGAGTTCAGGCATAGCCTCTTCCATAGAAGGATACTTGGCAGCACGCTCCTCTTCAGAGATACCTGCACGCTCAGCCCAGCGCTGAGAACCGATCTTTGTAATCTGCTGTGGAGTACGGATACCGGCTACCACGTCCTCACCCTGTGCATTGATAAGATACTCACCATTGAAGAGATTCTCACCATTACCAGCGTCACGTGAGAAGCAAACACCTGTAGCAGATGTATCGCCCATGTTACCGAATACCATCGCCATGACAGATACGGCAGTACCCCACTCATCAGGAATACCTTCCATCTTGCGGTAGAGGATAGCACGCTCGTTCATCCAAGAACGGAACACAGCGCAGATAGCGCCCCAAAGCTGATCGATTGGGTTGGTAGGGAAATCCTGACCGGTCTGCTCCTTGATGGCAGCCTTGAAAAGTTCAACGAGCTTCTTGAGCGACTCTACAGAGAGGTCCTTGTCAAGTGTAACGCCCTGCTCTTCCTTCACCTTTTCGATGATAGCCTCAAATGGGTCAATATCTTCCTTGTTTACAGGCTTCAATCCCATAACGACGTCACCGTACATCTGTACGAAACGGCGATATGAATCGTATACGAAATGAGGGTTACCAGTCTTCTTGACCAATCCCTCAGCTACTTCGTCATTCAAACCGAGGTTGAGGATGGTATCCATCATACCAGGCATAGATGCGCGAGCACCCGAACGTACTGATACGAGGAGTGGATTCTCTACAGAACCGAACTTGCTGTTCATCAATGCCTCAGTATGAGCCACAGCAGCCATCACTTCGTCCTGAAGAAGTTCTTTGATTTTTTCCTCACCCACTTCATAATATTCATTACAAGTGTCTGTTGTAATGGTGAAACCTGGAGGAACAGGTACACCAATCAGGTTCATTTCGGCAAGGTTTGCGCCTTTACCACCAAGTACTTCTCGCATTTGGGCATTGCCTTCTGCTTTTCCGTTTCCGAATGTATAAACTCTTTTTTCGTTCATAATTGTTATAGGTATATATTTTATTTCGTTTTACGTTGCTAATTATTATTAGTAATGCAAAGATACGATTTTTATTTGATACTACCAAACTTTTATACGCTTTTTTGCTATCCCGAGATTACATTTTATACTGTTGACGCACACACGGGCAGAAAATTAACAATCCCGTATACGATAGAAAGATATTTGACGAATCTGAAAGTGCGTCTCTCGGGATTGCAGCCTGCATTTTCGGTGTTTTTTACCCCCTCCAGATGCATCTGAAACTGCGTCACGACGTAGCGATGGCTACGTCCCGACGCAGTGCCAGACACGTCGCGACGTAGCAACGGCTGCATCGGGACGCAATTTAAAGGTAAAAAAGTAAAAAGGTAAAAAAGTAAAAAGATTATCTGGCGATAACAAAAGTAACAAAAGTAACAGGTGACCTCTGATGTAAAAATGTGAATGTGAAAGTGAATTTGAAATGTAAATGAAGAAAAAAGAATGCATGTAATGATATTAATATCATTTAATTCTAATATAATAAGGTACGCGCGTACGTACAATTAAAATATATACTATCAAAAATCATCAATAAACAGCCTCGACAAAAGGATACACATGACAGTCCGTTTTCTTCACTTACATTTCAAATTCACATTCACATTCACATTTCATCCCTTTACAACCACCGAATATTACCTGTTACTTCTGTTACTTTTGTTATCGCCTCACAATCTTTTTACTTTTTTTACCTTTAAAAGCCTTTTTACCTTTACTCGCAAATAATTTGGGACAACTCTTGCATTTCTCATAAAATTGCAGTATCTTTGCACCCATAAAAAAATACAAAACATTATTATGGCAAGAAAACGTAAACCATTACCTCTGTTAGAGAACATCACCATCGAGGCAGTAGCAGCCGAGGGTAAGTGCATCACACGCGTAGATGAACAGGTCATCTTCGTACCTTTCTGTGTGCCAGGAGATGTTGTCGACTTGCAGGTAGTAAAGAAGAAACATAAGTATTGCGAAGCCAAGGTGGTTCGCTTCATCAAGAAGAGCGAGGTGCGACAGGAGCCTATGTGCGAACACTTCGGCATCTGCGGCGGATGCAAATGGCAGAACCTGCCTTACGAGGAGCAGATCAAGGCAAAGCAGAAACAGGTGGAAGACCAACTCACACGCATCGGAAAGATTGAACTCCCTGAGTTCCGCCCTATCATGGGCAGCGTGAAGACTCAGGAGTACCGCAACAAGATTGAGTTCGGATGCAGCAACAAGCGATGGTTTACCGCCGAGGAACTGGCTCAGCTCCCTCAGAAAGAGGATGATACCGTAACATCGCTCAAGGAGCGCCACGCCCAGAACGCCATCGGTTTCCATATCACCGGAGCCTTCGACAAGATTTATCCTATCAGAAAGTGCTGGCTGATGGATGACCTCTGCAACGAAATCCGCAACTTCGTATTCGAATATGCTGATTCTCACGACTATACCTTCTACGATCTCCGCGAGCAGCACGGTTTGCTCCGCAACATGATGATCCGTAATTCAAACACCGGCGAGTGGATGCTCGTCTTCCAGTTCCATTACGATGAGGAGGACGATGAGCAGAGAGCATTGGAGCTGATGCAGCAGGTGGCTGATAAGTTTCCTCAGATTTCGTCACTCATGTACGTGGATAACCAGAAGGGCAACGATACCATCAACGACCTGGAACTCAGCCTCTTCAAGGGCAACGACCACATCTTCGAACTGATGGAAGACCTGAAGTTCAAGGTAGGTCCTAAGAGTTTCTACCAGACCAATACCGAGCAGGCTTACCACCTCTACTGCGTGGCCCGCGAGTTTGCCAACCTCACCGGAGATGAGCTGGTTTACGACCTCTACACCGGAACCGGAACCATCGCCAACTTCGTGGCTCACAAGGCAAAGAAGGTAATCGGTATCGAGTACGTACCAGAGGCCATAGAGGATGCCAAGGTGAATTCTCAGGTGAACAACATCGAGAACACCCTCTTCTATGCAGGCGATATGAAGGATATCCTGACCAACAATTTCATCGCGCAACACGGTCGTCCTGACGTCATCATTACCGACCCTCCACGTGCCGGAATGCACCCAGACGTAATAAACGTCATTCTGAATGCAGCACCAAAGCGCATCGTATACGTAAGCTGCAACCCGGCAACCCAGGCTCGCGACCTGCAGCTGATGGATGCGGAGTATAAGGTAGCTGCCGTACAGCCGGTGGACATGTTCCCTCATACCCCTCACGTAGAGAACGTGGTATTGCTCGAAAAGAGATAAACCTAGAAATCAAAATAGAAACAAGATGAAAAAGAGTATCATCCTGGCGCTCATGGCTGTAGCTTCGGTCTCAGCCAGCGCCCAGCAGAAGCAGACCATCGAAATGCCATCATGGTTGAGCAACGTGAAATTGTCGGGGTATGGAATGACCCAGTATCAGTACAGCGGACAGAAAGATGCTGAATCCAACTCATTCAACATCCGTATGGCGCGTATCTCTCTCGAAGGTCGCATCGCAGGCGACTTCTACTGGAAGACTCAGATTCAGTTCAACGGCAACACCTCTACCCTCGGTTCCAGTCCGAGAATGGTGGATCTGTTTGCTGAATGGCAGAAATATGAATACTTCAAGGTGAAGATCGGTCAGTTCAAGAACCCGTTCACCTTTGAGAATCCGATGCACCCTATCGACCAGGGCTTCATGGGATATTCACAGAACGTGAGCAAGCTGGCTGGTTTCAGCGACCGTGCCGGAGAACATGCATCCAACGGCCGTGACATCGGTCTTCAGTTCCAGGGCGATTTCCTCAAGAATGCCAACGGCAGAAACCTGCTGCACTATCAGATTGGTGTGTTCAACGGACAGGGAACCAATACCAAGGACGTTGACCAGCAGAAGAATGTGATTGGCGGTGTATGGGTAATGCCAGTAAGCGGCATGCGCATCGGTGCCTTCGGATGGACAGGCTCTTACGCAAGAAAAGGAACATGGCACGATAATGAACACGGACAGGAAGTTATTGTTGGCGAAGAAGGTGGCAAACCTGTTGTCGGCAATTTCTCTGGCACCCGCAAGCTCTCTCAGAACCGCTATGCCTTCTCATTCGAATACAAGCAGGATGGCTGGACCGTTCGCTCCGAATATATCCACTCTACCGGCAAGGCTTTTGCCAAGAGCATCACCAACTTCAACGATGCCAACGCCAAGGACTGCAATCTGAATGCAAACATCGGCGATAAGGCTCAGGGTGTATACGGATTGGTTATCGCCCCATTGGCTCAGCTGCCAAAGAACAGCCGTATCGACGTGAAGGCACGTTACGACATGTATCAGCCTAACGGCAAGAGCAACATGCAGAGAACCCAGTATGAGGCAGGTTTGAACTTCCACATCGGCAAGCGAATCTCTATCCTTACCGAGTATGCGCTCATCAACGACAAAACACTCGCGAAGCACAATTATTCCATGGCAGATGCCGAGGTTTGCTTCCGATTCTAACAGATACAACAAAGGCTCGCTCCTGCTACAGGAACGAGCCTTTATTGTGTTTACTGTCAACTACTTATCTTAGAACGAATAAGAGAATCCTACTGACATGAATTCCTTAAACTGCCAGTAGCTCTGGTCGTCCTTTCGCTTCACACCATCGTCGAAACGAGGATAGAGGAAGATGTTGGTAGAAATATAGCGGTTAAACTGGAAGGTAATGGTGTTTTCCCACTCTATTTCTGCACGCTTGTAAGTGGTGTATCCCCAGAGACGGGTCTTCCACTTGATATTATCCGCTATCTGCCACGACAGGTCGAAGGTACACTCAGAACCGTAATCGGTCATGCCATGCTTCCCCTCATCCAGTCCGTACCGCGTAGCCAGCGACGCTCTGCCCACATACTTCCAGTTGAAAGCCAGAGGAGCCAGATGAGCACTACCCTTCAGGCGATGATGGAACCAGTCTACATTATAATCCATACCGACAGAGAGGTTCAGATTGAATGGCGAGAAGAAATCGGAATAAACCTTCTTGTCATTACTCTTGTAACCATGCGTAAACTGAGTCTGGCCAATCAGCTGGATAGTATAATACCACTTTCTGGAAGCCTGCAGACCGAGTTTTCCGGTGTATCGTATCATATCATCGCTCGTTTTCAGCGTATGAACCGTATCACCCTTTGAAGTCTGATAACCCAGGCGCATCTCCACTTTATTATCCCATTTCACCTTCTGCTTGTTATTGTAGTTGGCAAACATCGTCACTCTTCCGAGCACCGAATAATTACTCTCACCCCCCTTATACCAGTTGTCAGAAACATAGTTTTGCAGGAACTGGAGATAATAATCGCCACCTATTGTCCAGAAGTTAGGACGGGTGATGATGATATCCATCGGCGCCGCATCCACCTCAATCGCCTTCGGAGCCACCTGCTCTACGATGTCCGGATGATTCTTCTTCGGTTTGCTCTGCGCAGCCAGCGGTGCTCCCACCTCCTTGAGATGAGACTCAGTATTGCGCACCAGGTCGGGACGCTTGAGATAAACCTCCATCAGAGTCTGATCGAGCATCGTTCCGAGCGAATCCTTCGCCCCATCCTGAGGCTTGAGTCGCAACATGCGTGCTGCCGGACCATGATAGAACGTGAGCGGCGTGAAGAGCTGAGCATATCTGCTATCCTTCGAATCCATCTTCATGGAATCGATGCGCTGACGGCACATCAAGAGCGAGTCAGTATAGCTTTCAGCCAACCTGTTCTTCGATGCCTCTTTGGGCTCCACCTGCTTCAATTTGCGCTGGGCAGAAACAGGCATCAGAGCCGAAAGAAACGCAAGAACGAGTATTCCAAATTTTATTTTCATACCTTATTTTTATAAATTTGGGCACAAAGGTAATAAATAATTCATAAATCTATGCCCTTTATTAGAAATATTTTTGCTCATTTCACAAAAATGTCGTAACTTTGCACCCAAATTATTCTAATTTAAAATATAAATATCGTGGCTGAAACAAAGTACATCTTCGTAACTGGTGGTGTGGTTTCTTCTTTGGGTAAAGGAATCATATCTTCATCCATCGGTAAACTTCTTCAAGCAAGAGGTTACAACATTACTATCCAAAAGTTTGACCCATACATCAACATCGACCCGGGTACACTGAACCCGTATGAGCATGGTGAGTGCTACGTAACGGTAGATGGTATGGAGACCGACCTCGACCTCGGACACTACGAGCGATTCACCGGCATTCAAACTACGAAAGCGAATTCTCTCACCACTGGTCGTATCTACAAGGCAGTCATCGACAAGGAGCGTCGCGGCGATTATCTCGGCAAAACCATCCAGGTGGTGCCTCACATCACCGACGAGATCAAGCGCAACGTGAAGCTGCTCGGCAAGAAGTATCACTATGACTTCGTGATTACCGAAATTGGCGGAACCATCGGCGACATAGAGAGCGCCCCTTACATGGAGGCTATCCGACAGCTGAAATGGGAACTGGGCAAGAACGCCATCAACGTTCACCTTACCTATGTGCCTTATCTGAAGGCAGCAGGCGAGTTGAAGACAAAGCCTACACAGCACTCTGTGAAGGAACTGCAGAGCGTAGGTATTCAGCCAGATATTCTGATTCTCCGCACTGAGAAGCATCTCGAAGAAGGGATCATGAAGAAGGTAGCCAACTTCTGTAACGTAGACTTGGACTGCGTGATTCAGAGCGAAGACCTTCCTAGCATCTACGAGGTGCCTGTAAACATGCAGAACCAGGGCCTCGACACAGCCATTCTCCGCAAGATGGGCGAGCCTATCGGCGAGACACCTGCGCTGGGTCCTTGGAGAACTTTCCTCGACCGCAGAAACAAGGCTACAGAGGTGGTAAACATCGGTCTCGTAGGCAAGTACGACCTGCAGGATGCATACAAGAGTATCCGCGAGAGTCTCTCACATGCCGGTACCTACAACGACCACAAGGTGAAGATTACCTTCATCAACTCAGAATATCTCACAGAAGAGAACGTGGCTGAACAGCTGAAGGGTCAGGACGGCATCGTCATCTGCCCAGGATTCGGCCAGCGAGGCATCGAGGGCAAGATTATCGCCGCCCACTATACCCGCACCCACGACATCCCTACCTTCGGCATCTGCCTGGGTATGCAGATGATGGTCATCGAGTTTGCCCGCAACGTATTGGGCTACAAGGATGCCAACTCACGCGAGATGGACGAGAAGACTCCACACAATGTCATCGACATCATGGAGGAGCAGAAGAACATATCAAACATGGGTGGAACCATGCGTCTCGGCGCTTACGAGTGTGTGCTGAAACAGGGTTCACGTGTGTTCAATATCTACAAGAAGGAGCATATTCAGGAACGCCACCGCCACCGCTATGAGTTCAACAACGAGTTCCAGCATGAATTCGAGAAGAACGGCATGATGTGCGTAGGCAGAAACCCTGAGAGCGACCTGGTAGAAATCGTAGAAATCCCAGGCTTGAAGTGGTACGTAGGTACACAGTATCATCCTGAATACCAGAGTACGGTGCTGAAACCACATCCACTTTTCATGGATTTCGTAAAGACAGCAATAGAAAACAAAAAGTAAATATTAGGAGTTAAAGGAGTGATCCCCTTTACTCCTTTAATTTCAAATTTTAAAAATGAACAAGAACAACATTATCGGTTTCCTCCTGATTGCCGTAGTGCTGATTGGCTTTAGCTGGTATAACCAGCCATCTGCCGAAGAACAGAGAACGGCATTCGTTCAGGACTCCATCGCCAAGGCTAAACATGCCGAGATGGAAAAGGCTAGCAAGGCTGCCGCTGCTAAGCGCCAGACTAATGCCAAAGCAAAGGTTGAGGCAGACTCAACCGCCCTCTTCTATTCGGCACTCAAAGGCCAGGCTAAGAAGATTGTATTGAAAAACGAGAAAGTAGAATTAACACTCAACACCAAGGGTGCTACTGTAGAGAAGGCTGTCATCAAGGGCTATGTGGGACACAACCTGCAGGTGAAAGACGGTTCGGCTGATGCCAAGGACGTAACCCTCTTCGACGGTAACGACCAGAGCCTCAAGTTCATGCTCGAGGCTAAGGAGGCCAACATCATCACCAGCGATCTCTACTTCACTCCATCCAACGTGACCGACAAGTCTGTCACCCTGACCGCTGTGGCTGGTGAAGGCAAGACGCTCACCCTGACTTATACATTGGGCAATGACTACATGCTGCACATGAGCCTTCAGGCAAATGGCATGGCGGGTCTGTTCTCACCTAATTATAATAAGATGGATGTTGACTGGAGCGACAAGGCACGCCAGCAGGAACGTGGTTTCATGTTCGAAAACCGTTACACTACCCTCACCTACCATAATGCAGAAGGCGGTACCGACCACCTCAACGAAGGTAGCGAGAAGATTGACGAGAAGATAGAAGAAACCATCGACTGGGTATCTTTCAAGAACCAGTTCTTCTCTGCCATCATCGTAGCAAAGGATAACTTCGAGAAGGATGCTTTCATGACCTCTATCCCTCAGGAGAAGGGTTCGGGCTATCTGAAGCAGTTCCAGGCTAAGATGAAGACTGCTTTCGACCCAACCGGTAAGAAGGCATCTGAGTTTGAGTTCTACTTCGGTCCTAACGACTTCCAGATTCTGAAGAATACCGAGAAGGAAAGTACCTTCGGCAAGGACTTGGAATTCCAGAAGCTCGTATACCTGGGATGGCCTATCATCCGCTGGATCAACCGTTTCTTCACACTCTACGTATTCGACTGGTTGAGCAACGTGTTCCCAATGGGTATCGTATTGATTCTCATCACCTTGCTCCTTAAGCTCATCACCTACCCTATGGTAAAGAAGAGCTACATGAGTTCAGCCAAGATGCGCGTGCTGAAACCAAAACTCGAAGCTGCTACGGCTCAACATAACAAGCCTGAAGACCAGATGCAGAAGCAGCAGGCGATGATGGCAGAATATGCCAAGTATGGTGTAAGCCCATTATCAGGTTGCTTGCCAATGCTGATTCAGATGCCGGTTTGGGTTGCGATGTTCAACTTCGTGCCTAATGCCATCCAGCTTCGTGGTGAGAAGTTCTTGTGGATGAACGACTTGAGTACCTTCGACCCAATCTTCGAATGGAATACCAACATCTGGCTGATTGGCGACCACTTGAGTTTGACCTGTATCCTGTTCTGTGTAGCCAACCTGTTGTACTCTTGGATGACCATGCGTCAGCAGCGCGACCAGATGGTAGGTCAGCAGGCAGAGCAGATGAAGATGATGCAGTGGATGATGTATCTCATGCCATTGATGTTCTTCTTCATGTTCAATGACTACTCAGCCGGTCTGAACTTCTACTACTTCATCTCATTGTTTTTCAGTGCCGCTATCATGTGGACCCTGCGCAAGACTACCGACGACGAGAAACTCCTCGCCATCCTTGAGAAGCGCTATCAGGAAAACAAGAACAACCCTAAGAAGGCAAGCGGCCTGATGGCAAGAATGCAGGCTCTCCAGGAGATGCAGCGCAAGCAGCAGGAAGAGATGATGCGCAAGCAGGCAGAACTGAACGAGAAAAAGAATAATCTCGGAAAATAAAGATTACCAGATAAAAATGAAAGCGTAATGGATTACCTGAAAAAGGTGTTCATTACGCTTTTTTTGTCCCCGAAAAGGTATAATTCGTTAAATGATATTATAAATTATACCTTTTCGGGGGTATTTTCATTTTTTATTCGTATATTTGCCCCCGAAAGGGTATAATATAATATTGTCCCATATATAATATTACCCGATAGGGTATAAAACAACAAGAATATGAGCAATACATTATCATCATACGTCAAGGAAATGCGCAAGCAATTCGGATTGACGCAAGTAGATTTGGCAGCGAAATCGGGCGTAGGACTCAGATTCATAAGAGAACTGGAACAGGGAAAGGAAACACTACGACTCGACAAGGTAAACCAGGTCCTCCTCCTGTTCGGTCAGGAAATAGGCCCCGTTCCTATCAAAAAAGAATAAAAATAAAATATCATGAAACAAGGAAAAATATATCTCTACGACCAATACGTAGGTCTGCTGACGGAAGACGAGACAGGCTTTACCTTCGCCTATGATTCAGATTATCTGGCATCGGATGGTGCGGAAGCCGTAAGTCTGACGCTCCCCTTATCCGATGAGCCCTACCACGATACCGTACTGTTCCCATTCTTCGATGGACTAATCCCCGAAGGATGGCTGCTGAACATCGCAGAAAGCAGTTGGAAAATCAACCAGCGCGACAGAATGTCGCTCCTCCTTGCCTGCTGCAAGGATTGCATCGGAGCAGTAAGCGTCATTCCTACAAACGAATCTCAAGCAGAAGAAACGAATGGTTCACCCCAAAAACAGAAAGGAGAATAAGATATGGAGAAATGTCTATATTGTTATAAACCGCTCAAGCCTGGTCAGGTAGATTACCATCCTGCCTGCGCACGCAAGCTCTTCGGCACCAAGGAAGCCCCTGTCCTACCCTACGTTAGAAAGGAAATAGGCGACCTGGCAAAACAGGTAGTGCGTGCCCAGACCACGCTCACCGGTGTGCAGGCGAAGCTCTCGCTCGATGTAAATCCGGGCGGAAAGAACGAACCATCCCGCTTCACCATCGTAGGTCTTTGGGGAAAATATATCCTCAAGCCACAAACCGACCGCTACCGCTGTCTACCGGAAATAGAAGACCTCACGATGCATCTCGCCGAAGCCGCCAAGATAGCTGTGGTTCCCCACGGACTGATTCGCTTTGCCGATGGTGAACTCTGTTATATCACCCGAAGAATAGACCGACTGGATGATGGACAAAAGGTACCGATGGAAGATATGTGCCAACTGTCAGAGCGCCTTACCGAATACAAATATAAAGGTTCCTACGAGCAGGTAGCCAGACTCATCAAGAAGTATTCCGCCTTCTCGCAGCTCGACCTCGTGAACTATTGGGAAGTGGTCATCTTCTCATGGATTACGGGCAACGCTGACATGCACCTCAAGAACTTCTCGCTCTACAACAACCGCAAGTTGGGTTATGGCTTAACTCCAGCCTACGACCTCCTCTGCACGAAGATTGTGATGCCAGAAGATACCGAGGAGCTCGCCCTGACACTCAACGGAAGAAAGAGAAAGATTCAGAAATCTGATTTCGTCAAGGTAATGACCGCCTCGGGCCTCAGCGAGAAGGTAATCAACAACATCGCCAAAAAGTTCCGCCGATCCATCGTAAAATGGCTCGACCTGATAGAAGCCTCCTTCCTGCCAGACAGCATGAAGAAGGAATACAAGAAACTGATTCTCAGCAGAGTTATGGCATTAAGATAATGTTTCTGTATAAAATAAAAACAAACACCCCCGAAAAGGTATAATTAATCAATCTACGAGATTAACTATAACTTTTCGGGGGCATATTGTTTAAAGCAAATTTGCTTCTTCAATAGTATCCAACCCAAATTTACTTCTTCAATACCGGCTCGCAGGTGATATCCACACCGAGCTTCTTGAAGATTTTCTGGTCTACATCACTCAGCATCACGGTGCAATGAGCCTGACAGCCGCGAAGCTTAGGCAACTGCTCCAATGCCTTCCTGCAGTTCTCATCATTCTCTGAAAGAACAGAAAGAGCTACCAAAACCTCATCCGTATGAAGACGAGGATTGTGACCACCGAGATAATTCACCTTGGTATGCTGGATAGGCTCAATCATCGACTGAGGAATCAGCTTCAATTCATGGTCGATGCCTGCCAAGTGCTTGGTAACATTCAGGAGCAAGGCGGCACTACAGCCCAGCAACTCGCTGCTATGACCGCAGATAATGGTACCATCCTCCAACTCAATGGCAGAAGAGGTATGACCCGTCTCCTTCTTATGATTCTTGGCAGCTACCGTCACCTTGCGGTAATCAGTAGTAATCTTAGCCTGATTGAAGAGCATCTGAATCTTATTGATCTCATCTTCATTGCAAGCACCAGCCGCCATCTTGTTGGTAGCCGCATAGTAACGGCGGACTATCTCATTCTTGGATGCCTCGCAGCAAGCCTCATCATCAGAGATACAGAAACCTACCATGTTCACACCCATATCCGTAGGCGACTTGTATGGATTGCTACCATAGATACCCTCGAACAGCGCATTGAGCACAGGATAAATCTCTACATCACGGTTATAGTTGATGGCAATCTTGTTGTATGCCTCCAGATGGAACGGGTCAATCATATTCACATCGTTCAGATCGGCAGTAGCAGCCTCGTATGCGATGTTCACAGGATGCTTCAATGGGAGATTCCACACAGGGAAAGTCTCAAACTTGGCATAACCGGCACGCACACCACGCTTGTTCTCATTATAAAGCTGACTCAGGCAAACTGCCATCTTACCGCTACCAGGACCCGGCGCAGTAACAATAACCAGCGGACGCTCTGTTTCAACATAATCGTTCTGACCGAAGCCCTCGTCAGAGGCAATCAGACTCACGTTGTGAGGATAGCCCTCGATGAGATAATGGCAGTAAGTCTTGATGCCCTCGCGCTCCAGACGCTGTTTGAAGGCGATGGCTGCAGGCTGGCCGTTATAATGGGTGATGACAACAGAACCCACCATGAAACCACGGTTCTGGAACTCGCCACGAAGGCGCAACACGTCCTCATCGTAAGTAATGCCCAAGTCGGCACGCTTCTTGTTTTTCTCAATATCGGCTGCACTAATCACGATAACAATCTCGATGCTATCGCTGATTTTCTGGAACATGCGCAGTTTGCTGTCAGGCTGAAAACCCGGCAATACTCTGCTGGCATGATGATCGTCAAAAAGTTTACCGCCCAATTCGAGGTAAAGCTTTCCGTCAAACTGTGAGATTCTCTCCTTGATGTGTTCTGACTGAATCTTCAGATACTTCTCGTTATCGAAACCTATCTTCATACTACTTTAAATAAAACTATATCGCTATTATTTTGCAAATTTGACTGCAAAAGTACAAAAAAAACTGGCTATAGAACAATGTTTTACGCAAATTATTCTTAATTCTCAAGGATTTGCCGTATCTTTGCATCTTGCAATGGGCAGCATAACATGTCATATCGCAAAAACATGAAGTTTAAAAGAAAACATAACCGACAAATGAAAAAGAATTTACGTACCGCCTCTATCTGCGTGCAGGGAGGCTATGAGCCAAAGAACGGCGAACCGATTGAAGTGCCAATTTATCAAAGCACTACTTTCAAGTATGACAACTCTGAGGAGATGGCTATGCTCTTCGACCTGAAGAAGGAAGGCTACTTCTATACCCGTCTCCAGAACCCTACCAACGATGTTGTGGCTAAGAAGATTGCCGAACTCGAAGGTGGCGTGGGAGCCGTATTAACCAGCAGCGGTCAGGCTGCCAACTTCTATGCTGTGTTCAATATCTGCGAAGCGGGCGACCATATTGTTACATCTAATGAGATTTATGGTGGTACCTTCAATCTCTTCGGCGTAACCCTGAAGAAACTCGGCATTGAGTGTACTTTCGTGAATCCGAACGATAGCGAAGAAGAAATCCAGAAGGCTTTCCGCCCTAACACCAAGGTTGTTTTCGGCGAAACCATCAGCAACCCGGGCTGCGCAGTACTCGACATCGAGAAGTTTGCACGCATTGCTCACAAGAATGGGGTGCCTCTCATCGTTGACAACACCTTCGCTACGCCTATCAACTGCCGCCCATTCGAATGGGGTGCCGACATCGTTACCCACAGTACCACCAAGTATATGGATGGTACCGCTTCACAGGTAGGTGGCGTTGTAGTAGACAGCGGCAACTTCGACTGGATGGCTCATGCTGATAAGTTCCCAGGTCTCTGCACACCGGATGACAGCTACCATGGTCTGACCTATGTGAAGGCTTTCGGCAAGATGGGTTACACCACCAAACTCGTAGCTCAGCTGATGCGCGATCTCGGCAGCATCCCTGCCCCAATGAATTCGTTCATCCTCAACCTCGGTCTTCAGAGTCTCCACCTCCGTATGCGCCAGCATTGTGCAAATGCACAGAAGGTAGCAGAGTTCCTGCAGAACGATGAGCGTGTGGCTTGGGTTCATTATAGCGGTCTGGAGGGCGATGAGTATCATGCGCTTGCCCAGAAGTATATGCCAAACGGCACCTGCGGTGTTATTGCCTTCGGATTGAAGGGAGACCGCGAGACAGCCATCAAGTTTATGGATTCTCTCGACATGATCAACATCGTAACCCATGTAGCCGATGCCCGCACCTGTGTGCTCCATCCAGCCAGTCACACTCATCGCCAGCTCAGCGAAGAGCAGCTGAAGGAAGCAGGTGTTGCGCCAGATCTGATTCGCCTCTCTGTAGGTATCGAAGATGTAGAAGACATCCTCGATGATATCAAGCAGGCTTTGGATCAGATTTAAGACAAATAGGATACATAACAACAAAGCAACATTATAACAGTAAAATTAGAAACATGATTAAAGCTATGATTTTAGCTGCTGCGGCTCTCACGATGGGCACAGCAGCTGATGCACAGACTATGATTCAGAAAAATGACATCAAGGTAGAAAACCACCTGATGACTCCTGAGGCTCTCTGGGCAATGGGACGTATCGGTGGCGCCGAAGCTTCGCCTAACGGCAAGCAGGTGGTGTACCAGGTGGGTTACTACAGTGTAAAGGAGAACAAGGGTCATCAGATGCTCTTCATCATGGATGCCAACGGCAAGAACCAGAAGGCATTGACCACGGATGCAAAGAGCGAAACAGATGCTGTCTGGATTCAGGGCGGACAGAAGATTGCCTTCATCCGCGACGGACAACTCTGGAGCATGAACCCTGACGGTACAGGCAGAAAGCAGCTCACCAACGACAAGTTGGGCATCCAGGGCTTCCGCTTCTCTCCTGACGGCAAGAAGGTAATCCTCATCAAGGAACTCCCTTACCACGGAACCATCAAGGAGAATCCTTCTGATCTTCCATTGGCTACCGGTCGTCTCATAACTGATATGAACTATCGCCACTGGGACCACTACGTAGAGAGCCTTCTCCATCCTTTCGTGGCTGATGTGGCTGAAGACGGTACCATCAACGCCGGCGAAGACATCCTGAAGGATGAACCATTCGAGTGCCCTATGGCTCCATTCGGTGGCATCGAGCAGCTGGCATGGAGTCCGGATTCCAAGACCATCGCCTATACCTGCCGCAAGAAGGAGGGCGTTCAGTATGCCATCTCTACCGATTCTGATATCTATCTATATAATATAGGTACGCGCGAGACTAAGAACCTCTGCAAGGAGGCTGGCTATGTAGAGCCTAAGATTGATGCTACCAAGAGCATGAAGAAACAGGCAGTCAACGCTCCTGAGAATCTGAAGAACAATCCGGGTTACGACGTGAACCCTCAGTTCTCTGCTGACGGCAAGTACATCGCTTGGCAGAGCATGGCTCGCGATGGCTACGAGAGCGACCGCAACCGCCTCTGTGTTTACGAACTCGCTACCGGCAAGAAGAACTATGTATCAGAGAAGTTCGACTCTAACGTAGAGGGCTTCGTATGGAACAAGGACAACAAGAGCCTCAGCTTCATCGGTGTATGGCACGGAACCCTGAACCTCTATCAGGCTAACTTCAAGGGCGAAGTGAAGCAGATTACCAACGAGTGGGCTGACTACGGAAGCATCTCGCTTGCCAACAACGGCAACAAGCTTCTCGCTACCAAGGCTAGCATGAGTCATCCTACTGATATCTACATCGTAACTCCAGGCAAGGATGCCAAGAGTACCAAGGTAGAGCAGATTACCCGCGAGAACGACCATATTCTGAACCAGTTGAATCTGGGTAAGTGTGAGCAGCGTTGGGTAAAGACTACCGACGGCAAGCAGATGCTGGTATGGATTATGTTGCCATCTAATTTCGATGCCAACAAGAAGTATCCTACCCTTCTCTTCTGCGAGGGTGGTCCTCAGAGTCCGGTAAGCCAGTTTTGGAGCTACCGCTGGAACATCCAGATCATGGCAGCCAACGGTTATGTAGTCGTATTGCCAAACCGCCGCGGTCTCCCTGGTTTCGGAAGCGCATGGAACGAAGAGATTTCTGGCGACTGGACAGGCCAGTGCATGAACGATTATCTTTCAGCTATTGATGATGCTGCCAACAATCTTCCTTACGTAGACAAGGATCGTTTGGGTTGTGTAGGTGCCAGCTTCGGTGGTTTCTCAGTATACTATCTCGCCGGTCATCACAACAAGCGTTTCAAGGCATTCCTCGCTCACGATGGTGCTTTCAACTTGGAGAGCATGTACACCGATACAGAGGAGGCTTGGTTCTCTAACTGGGAATACGAGGATGCTTACTGGAACAAGGACCAGAGTGCCAACGCCAAGAAGACTTACGAGAACAGTCCTCATAAGTTTGTAGACAAGTGGGATACTCCAATCCTCTGCATCCACGGCGAAAAGGATTACCGTATCAATGCCAACCAGGGCATGGGCGCCTTCAATGCAGCCCGCATGCGTGGCATCCCAGCCGAGCTCCTCATCTATCCTGATGAGAACCACTGGGTATTGAAGCCACAGAACGGCGTGCTCTGGCAGCGCACCTTCTTCGGCTGGTTAGACAAGTGGTTGAAGAAATAACAAATAAAAAAGGCTTGCTCCGTAATGAAGCAAGCCTTTTTTATATATTATAATTCAAAGATTTAGCTTACGCGATTCAACTTCTTGATGATAGAGAAGATGAAGAGAGCTGAAACCAGACAGATACCTGCGAGAACACCCCAGATGGCAATGAGGTTGAAGTTCTGACCCCACATGATGCCAGGAATCATAACCAACTGGTTACCGATGGCTGTTGCACCAAACCAGAGACCCATCATCAAACCAGCATACTTTGGAGGAGCTACCTTCGATACAAATGAAATACCGATTGGAGAAAGCAGAAGCTCTGCGAATGTAAGGATGAGGTATGTAGAGATGAGGAGGTTAGCACTTACACGTGTACCCTCTGTAGCAGGATTGCCCTGTGTCAAAGGAAGCTCCAAGCCCATAGAACCTACAGCCATCCATACAAAACCGAGAGCTGCAACGAGCATACCCAAACCAATCTTCTCTGGCGATGTAGGCTCCTTGCCAATCTTGTGAAGCCATGAGAACAAAGCAACGCTCACTGGTGTCAATGCCACTACATAGCATGGGTTGAACTGCTGGAAGATAGGAGCCTCAACATCTACGGCACCTTCAAGGTTGCTGTACTTGTAGAAGAGGAAAGCGATGGCAGCAACGATGACGCCAAGAGAGATGCCCTTACCCTTGCCTGTCTTGCTCTGTGCCAGACCGAAGCAACCGTAAACCACAAAAATGCAGGCTACGAGGTTGGTAACATCGAACGCCATTGACTGCAGACCCTCTGAAGTCTTCTGTGTATAGTCGCGGGCAAAGAGTGTCAATGTATTACCGTTCTGATGGAAAGCCATCCAGAAGAAGATAACCACAGCGAATACGAGACAGAGGCAGATGATGCGCTCCTTGGTCTCAGCCTTAGAAAGTTCGTTTGTCTCCTTGGCAGAAGTCTTATCATCCTTACTCTTGGTCTCAGAAGCAAGAACATGCTTGTATGTAAAGCTGAAAGCATAGTAGATAGCGATACTAACGATAAGTGAAGCACATGCCACGGCGAATGCGAAATGGTATGAATCTTCCACCGACACGCTCAGGCTCTCCTGCGCCCACTTCATAATCTTGATGGCAGCAGTAGGAGCAAACATGGCACCGATGTTGATAGCCATATAGAAGAGAGAGAAACCGGAATCACGTTTGCTGGCATACTGTGGCTCATCATAGAGACGGCCTACCATCACCTGCAGATTACCCTTGAACAGACCGGTTCCCAAAGCGATGAGGATAAGTGAAATACCCATGGCAGCAACGGCAACAGTTTCCTTGCCAAGAGGAAGCGAGAGAACAAGATAACCTATGAACATGATGAAGATACCTGTGGTAACCATACGTCCAAAGCCAAACTTGTCGGCTGCGATACCACCGATGATAGGAAGGAAATAAACCATCATCAGGAATGTAGAGTAAATAGTACTTGCCAATCCGGTTTCAAAACCGAAGTTGGCCTGCAAATAAAGCAAGAACACAGCAAGCATGGTATAATAGCCAAAACGCTCACCCGTGTTTGCCAAAGCTAAGGCCCACAGACCTTTTGGTTGATTCTCAAACATAATTTTTTGTTTTGTTGTTATTTTATTATTTAGTTATTCTTTTCTCGCAATTTTTGTGCAAAGATACATAAATTATTCCATATTTCAAACTTATTGCACCAAAAAGCGCACTTCACATAGCATTTTTCTACTAGGAACCGGCTAAAATTCTAAAAAACAGACAAATCATATAAAAAATTTCCGTTTATATTACAACGTAATTGCATTTTTTTTCGTACCTTTGCATCCCGAAACCATGAGGAGGTTTCGGGATACACAAAAATACTTCAAAAAATTCTAAATAGAAAGGTAAAAGGATATTTATGAGACAACTTAAGATTAGTAAGAGTATAACCAACCGTTCCAGTGAAGCACTCGACAAGTACTTGGTGGAGATTGGTAGAGAGCCTATGGTCTCTATCGATGAAGAAATCGAACTTGCCCAGAAGATTCGCAAAGGCGGTCGTGAGGGAGAACGTGCCAAGGAGAAATTGGTAAAAGCAAACCTTCGTTTCGTTGTATCTGTTGCTAAGCAATATCAGCACCAAGGTCTTTCTCTTACCGACCTCATCGACGAGGGTAACATCGGTTTGGTAAAGGCTGCTGAAAAGTTTGACGAGACCCGCGGCTTTAAGTTTATCTCATACGCCGTATGGTGGATTCGTCAGAGCATCCTGCAGGCTATTGCCGAGCAGAGCCGTATCGTTCGCCTGCCTTTGAACCAGGTAGGTGCATTGAGTAAGATTAGTGCAGAAATCAGTAAGTTTGAGCAGGAGAACCAGCGCAAACCTTCTGTTGCTGAGCTCGCTCAAATCACAAAGATGGAAGAAAGCAAAATCGACCAGACTATCAAGGCAGATAATCACCACATGAGTATCGATGCTCCATTCGGTAGCGATGATGATGACAATGCGATGGTCGACGTGATGGCTTCGGGTGATGACAGCCGTACCGACAAGGGTGTTGACTTCGAGTCTATGGCGAGCGAGCTTGACCGCGTTCTCAACTCTGTATTGAAAGACCGTGAGCGCAAGATTCTGTGCTACTGCTATGGTATCGGTTGCCATGAGAAGGGTTTGGAGGAAATCGGCAGCGAGTTCAACCTTACCCGTGAGCGTGTTCGCCAGATTCGCGAAAAGAGTATCATCAAGCTCCGTGATAGCGGTAAGATCAAAATCTTGATGAAGTACTTGGGATAAGTTAAGTGAAGAGTGAAGAATTCTTTTGCTTTTCTTCACTAAGGTTTGAAGACGAGAGAAAAATAGATAAAACCAAGTTGCTCATAGCAACGAAAGTAAAAAGGGGCAATCAGTTGGTTCATCCCAATCTGATTGCCCTTTCTCTATTAACTATAAACTGTTAACTATTAACAAAGTTTCCAAACTTATCAATAAAGCCACTGGTACCTTCACGGGATGCTTCGAAGTAAGGATATTCATCACGCAAGCAAATTTCGTCGTAAAGGAAATCCGCCACTACCGTATCGTTACCATCCGGCATTACCAGTCCCATCTTGCCATTCTTCTCAGCTATTACCGGCATGATGCTCAAGTCATCATTATAAATGTAGCAGGTGCGCAAGAAATCATAAGTTGGCGAGAGTAAGATGTTGCCTTGATGATCTTTCATACCGAACTTTCCATCCTGCTCAAATACTTCATGATATTGAATGTATTTCGCCTTGATGCGCTGGTAATAGAAAACCATCTTGCGCTTATCGTTGACAAAATCCAGCATATACTGGAAGGTGTCACAATAGTTGGCTACCGAACGGACCAGAATCATCTTCAAGTCAAGACCATCCAATGCTTTTCTGTTCAGATCAATATACTTGGCTATCGCCTTCTCCTTCTCTGGTACAGAGAGGCTGGCTAGCCTTTCCTCAAATTTCAACATAGCTTGCTTGGTACCCGACATACCCTTGATATACCGGTGTATCTGTCTGCCCATCTCAGAACATACAAACTTGTCAATCTCCTGCTGCTCTATCGGGTCAGCATAGTCCTTAATCAATGATTCAGGTGTCGCATTCATGGTTATTTCCTTTCTTTTAAAAATTATACTTTCACTCTTCACTTATTTCACATTAGGCTTCTGCAAACCATATCCCTTTCTCTTATCTTCAAACAAGAGGAGGAAAGAGATGATAATAGCAATCACACCGAAGGCTGCAAAGATAGTCATCGTCTGGGTATAGTCGATAACACCATCAGCACCCGTGTTAGCCTGGTTCACCTTTCCAATCCATACCGGAATGAGAGCCAGTCCGATGTTCTGGATATAGAAGATAAGGGCGTATGCAGTTCCTAAGAGTTTCATTGGGATAATCTTTGGCACAGATGGCCACATGGCTGATGGTACCAGTCCAAATGCGATGCCCAGGATGAGCATCAGCACGATGGCAAGCACCCATGAGTTGATTGGCAGGGCAAACATGACGTGCACAAAGGTCAGGAGGCAACTGCCGATAATCATCAGCGTAGCACCCTTGCCATACTTATCGTATATACTACCGAAGAGCGGTGTGAGGAAGATGGTACCGAATGGCAACATCGCAGGAATCAGACCTGCCAAATTAGCATCCACACCATACTTGAAAATCATCAGTTTGGTAGCAAACTTCAGGAATGGGAATACACCGGCATAGAACATCAGGCAAAGGAATGCCACATACCAGAAACCTGTTGTCTTGAACAAACCGCCCAAATCTGAAAACTTGAAACCTTCTTCCGGTTCAGTAGCCACAGCTGCTGCTGAAGCATCCTCCTTCTTGTCCATCACGCAATAAACCAGATAAACCAGTACACCTGCGCAAAGCAATACAGCACCCAAAGCAACAGAAGCAGAAACACCGCCCATCGCCTTGGCAAAAGGAAGAGAAGCACTCAGGGCTGCAGCAGTTCCCAAACGAGCCGTAGCAACCTGTACACCCATTGCCAGAGCTAACTCATGGCCCGTAAACCATTTCACGATAACCTTGCTCACTGTAATACCGCATATCTCGCAGCCCACGCCATAGATGGCAAAGCCAAGAGCAGCTATCACTACCTGCGTACTGTAAGTACCGAAGAATGGTACAGCAACCATTCCGTCAAACTCATGACCTAAAGCATACCACTTCAACAAGGCTCCACCAAACATCAGGACGGTAGAGAGGATACCAGTGAAACGGATGCCAAACTTATCGAGGATAAGACCACCGAAGAAGAGAAGCAGGAGGAACACATTGAAGTATCCGTAAGCTCCAGAGAAGAAGCCGTACTCATCCGAATTCCATCCGAGTCCGAGACCATTCTCTGCTCCCTTGGCTGCTGTCAAGAGAGGCTCCAGTGGAGACATCACATCTGTAAAAAAGTAACCGAACATCATCGTGATACTCACGATGAGAAGGGCGGTCCAGCGAGCAGACTTCGAGTCGCTCAATTTCATCTGCATTTTTTCTGTTGTACTCATTTTCTTTAAAACATAAATGATAAACCCGTTATCATTATTAATTATCAATTATTAATTATCATCTATTTCCGTTTCACGTTCTTCGTTCTGGTGATATCAAAGAGATAAGAGAGTTTCAGAACAATCTGTCCGTAGTTACTCTTTCCGAAATAATCACGCTTAGAAGCACCGTAGATATTACCCAAGCCATAGTAGTAGCGGGCTTCAGCAAGGAAATGTCCCACCTTCGGAATACTGTATTCAGCACCCAGACCCAAGGCGATACCATAATCGAGTTTGTTCTTGACTGCCATTGTATCCTGAGCCACTACCGGACTTACACGGTTATTGTCGGTTGCCGGCATGTGCTCTACCGAGAAGTTGGTCTTCTGCGAATCACTCAGATAGAGACCAAACTGCGGACCGGCATTCACGAAGATATTCAGTCCTCTTATCTCCCTGCCCCATGCCAGATGCGCAAAGATTGGCACCTGAATATAGTTGATGGTACGCTTGTAAGCCATCGCCTCTTTGGTTTCGGTGATAATCACCGGATTATTCTCCATATCCAGGATATCCTCTTCCCATCCTGCCTGCGCATAGTTTACCTCGGCATAGATAGAGCAGATGGTCTTGAAATATTTCTCACAGGTATATCTCATCGAGAAACCGCCCGTCAGTCCGCCGTGCTGCTTCTGCTGTACCTCGGGTATGAATCCTACGCTACTCATCATATAGCCCCCATTAAAACCGATGGCGAAATCACTACGATGTTCTCCTATCTGTGCCGAAACTGGAATTCCGAAGATGAGCATCAGAATCAGCAGCCCAATATTTCTATTCATTATCAACTATAAATTGTAAACTATAAATTGTAAACTATAAACTAGTACTTCACCGCCTCTATCTGATGATTAAAGGTATAGTGAATCAACTGGAAACTCTTGTTCTTGTATCCTCCTCTACTGGTCTTCTCGAAACGGAGTGGAGTCTGCACGGGCTGGTAAGTCATCTGCTGGCGCTCACCTGTAAAGTTCTTGCCATATCTCTTGACGCCCTGAATCAGATACATTCCGTGATCGAAACCGGTGATGGCGAATCTTGGCTGTGCCACCATCATAGGCTGATGGAACCATCGCTCATAACGGCTCTCAAGCGCCTTGGTCTGTGCTGAGTTCGGGTTATAATAGAAGGTGGAAGGGATATAAGTATCATACTTATAGAATCTTTCCAGATTATACTTGGCATACATCAGCCATTCGGTATAGCCGAAGAGAGAGATGGCTGCACCCGGATACTTCGCATCAAATTCGTCGAGTTTGTTCAATACCTGAGTCAACTGTGGCGAACGTCCCGTATTCAGGATAATCACATTCTGCTTGGAAGGCATGAAAGCCTTGGCAAACTGATCGATACTTGAATTCACATTGGTGATGCTATAATTGATTTTCCTACGTTCCAGTTCCTTGCGCAGACCGAACGTAAAGTTGCCCTTTCTCGAAGTAGAATCATTGCAGTCTACAAAGATAGGATGCACATTGGTAAATCGGCTCAGGAATGCCTTGATGGTCGCATCATTCAGCGCATCATCGCTCTGATAAACCTGGAAAATCTCTTTGTTTCTTTCTACATCATCTCCGCTGATAGAGAACGGAATCACCATTTTGATGCCGTAGTTCTTGCAGAAGTTGGTCAGCGGAGCCACCTGCTTGGTATAAAGTGGACCAAAGATGATGTCACATTGGTTAGCGCCCTCCTGCAAGAGTGTATTCCGGATATCAGCATCAATAGGAACGTTCCAGGCACGCACATCTATATCGGCGCCCTGCTGCTTCAGGGTTTCGCAAGCCAGCAGCAATCCGCGGTAATACTCCACCATTCGCTTGCCGTCGCCATCAACATTATGCAAAGGTAACATCACGCCTACCTTTACCGCATTTCTGGCGACTGCAGCCTTTGAGGTTGCCGGAGCTGTAGCAGTTTTCTGAACCGTTGCCCCATTCCCCGACTTCTGACCGTTCACCTGATTAGGATTCTTCTGGTCTTTGGTGTATGGAATAAAGAGCGTAGCTCCCTTCTGCAGCATGTATCCCTCACGCTTCATCTCCGGATTGGCATCCATCAGTTCAGGAAGGCTCAATCCATATTTATTGGCGATACCAAAGATAGTATCTTTCTTCTTAACCGTGTAAATGTCGCGCCATTTTACAGTCTGCGCGCCAATGCTGACACTGAGCAGAAGCCCAACGAGCAGCAGGAAATATCTCATTTTTTGTCTCATATCACAAGATTTTTTTAACGATATCTTCAAATATTTCATGTTTTCATCTGCAAAAATACAAAAAATCTTGCATCTGACGCAATATCTCTCATCTTTTTATTATCTTTGCACAAATTATTTTAGAAATGAGACGAAAAATAGCATTACTTTGCATCATGTTGCCACTTTTGACGTGTCAATTACACGCTCAGGAAGTCAACGACGACGAGGAGGACGACACAGAAGAGACGACCAAGGTCAGTTCTCTTCTCATGCCGAATGCCTTCTCTCCAAATGGCGATGGCATCAACGACATCTATAAGCCCAAGGATGGTTACCGGAATATCGAAGAGTTCCACGCCTATATATATAATAGGTGGGGACAGAAACTCTATGAATGGACCGACCCTGCCACGGGATGGGATGGCACCTACCGCGGAAAACCGGTCAAGGAGGGTGTCTACTTCTGTCTCGTCAAGGCGAAGGGGGCAGATGGCGTGGTGTATAACATCAAACGTGATGTCAACCTGCTCAGAGGTTATACCGAAGAACAGAACAGTAACTATTAGGCAAACAGCAATTAGCAGAATTGGAATATGAATTCAGAAGAAAAGATAAATGTATGGGGCGCACGGGTCCACAACCTCAAGAACATAGATGTGGAGATTCCGCGTGATTCCCTCACCGTGATTACCGGACTCTCGGGATCGGGCAAGAGTTCACTGGCTTTCGACACCATCTTTGCCGAAGGTCAGCGCAGATATATCGAAACATTCTCTGCCTATGCCCGCAACTTCCTGGGTAATATGGAACGCCCGGATGTTGACAAGATTACGGGATTGAGTCCGGTCATCAGCATAGAGCAGAAGACCACCAACAAGAATCCCCGCTCTACCGTGGGCACTACCACCGAGATTTACGACTATCTCCGTCTGCTCTATGCCCGCGCCGGTACTGCCTACAGCTATCAGAGTGGCGAGGAGATGATGAAATATACCGAGGAGCAGGTCATCGACATGATTCTCAGCGATTATAAGGGCAAGGCTATCTTCCTGCTCGCTCCCCTCGTACGCCAGCGCAAAGGTCATTACCGCGAACTCTTCGAAAGTATGCGCAGAAAGGGGTATCTCTACGTGCGACTCGACGGCAACATCCTCGAAATCGTTCCCAATATGAAAACCGACCGCTACAAGAACCACAATATAGAAGCTGTGGTAGATAAACTGGTGGTGAAGGAAGAAGATGAGGAACGCATCCGCAAGAGTGTGGCAACGGCTATGAAACAGGGCGACGGCATGGTAATGGTTCTTGAGAAAGGTGCCAAGGAGGCCAAGACATACTCCAAGCGTCTCATGGACCCTGTAACGGGTATCGCCTACCAGGATCCAGCTCCTAACATGTTCTCCTTCAACTCTCCCGAAGGTGCCTGTCCGCATTGCAAGGGTCTGGGAAAGGTGAACCAGATTGATATCAAGAAGGTAATTCCCGATGATAAACTCAGCATCCATGAAGGCGGCATCGCTCCGCTCGGCAAATACAAGAACCAGATGATTTTCTGGCAGATAGAATCATTGCTCAGCAAGTATGACCTCAACCTGAAGACACCTATCTGTGAGATTCCGGGCGATGCCATGCAGGAAATTCTCTATGGTTCGCTCGAAAACGTGAAGATAGAAAAGGAAAAGGTACATACCTCTACCGACTACTTCTGCGCCTACGATGGCATCATCGACTACCTGCAGAAGGTGATGGAGGATGACGAGAGTGCGGCGGGCAAGAAATGGGCCGACCAGTTTATCTCTACCATCGAATGTCCTGAATGCCATGGTTTGCGACTCAAAAAAGAATCGCTCTCTTTCAAGATCTGGGATAAGAATATATCCGAAGTAGCCAGTCTCGACATCGATGAACTGCGCGATTGGCTCGAAGAAGTGGAACAGCATCTGCCTTCGATGAAAGCGAAGGTGGCTCACGAAATCATCAAGGAGTTGCGCTCACGCGTTACCTTCCTCCTCGATGTGGGACTCAATTATCTCTCGCTCAACCGCCAGTCGGCTTCTCTCTCGGGTGGCGAGAGCCAGCGCATCCGTCTGGCTACTCAGATTGGTAGCCAGCTGGTCAATGTACTCTATATCCTCGATGAGCCGAGCATCGGTCTGCACCAGCGCGACAACGAACGTCTGCTCAACAGTCTGAAGGAACTTCGCGACCTGGGCAATACCGTTATTGTGGTGGAGCACGATGAAGATATGATGCGGGCTGCCGACTGGATAGTAGATATCGGTCCGAAGGCGGGACGCAAGGGAGGTGAAGTTGTCTTCCAGGGCACTCCTCAGGAGATGCTCAAGACCAATACCATCACCGCCCAGTATCTCAACGGCAAGATGGCTATTGAGGTGCCTGCTCTCCGCAGAGAAGGCAACGGCAAGCATATTACCATTCACGGAGCTACGGGCAACAACCTCAAGGGGGTGGATGTTGATTTTCCACTCGGCAAACTCATTGTCGTAACGGGTGTCAGCGGCTCAGGCAAATCTACTCTCATCAACGAGACCCTCCAGCCTATTCTCTCTCAGCATTTCTACCGTTCGCTCAAGAAACCAATGCCATACGAGAGCATCGAAGGTATCGAGAATATCGACAAGGTAGTGAATGTAGACCAGAGTCCTATTGGCAGAACACCTCGCAGCAATCCAGCTACCTACACAGGCGTGTTCAGCGATATCCGCTCGCTCTTCGTAGGACTTCCCGAAGCAAAGATCCGCGGTTACAAGCCGGGCAGATTCTCCTTCAATGTGAAAGGTGGAAGATGCGAGGAATGTAAGGGTAACGGATATAAGACCATCGAGATGAACTTCCTGCCGGATGTCTACGTACCTTGTGAGGTATGCCACGGCAAACGCTACAACCGCGAGACGCTGGAGGTAAGATACAAGGGAAAGAGCATCGCCGATGTTCTCGACATGACCATCAACCAGGCGGTAGATTTCTTCGAGAATGTTCCTCAGATACTACAGAAGATCAAGGCATTACAGAATGTAGGTCTCGGATACATCAGGTTAGGACAGAGTTCCACTACCCTCTCTGGCGGTGAAAGTCAGCGCGTAAAACTGGCTACCGAACTCTCGAAGCGTGATACGGGCAAGACGCTCTATATTCTCGATGAACCGACAACCGGTCTGCATTTCGAAGACATCCGCATCCTGATGGATGTACTCCAGAAACTGGTAGACCGTGGTAATACGGTCATTATCATCGAGCACAATCTCGATGTCATCAAACTCGCCGACTGGCTCATCGACATGGGTCCAGAAGGTGGACGAGGCGGCGGTCAGCTCCTCTTTGCCGGTACACCAGAAGAAATGGTGAAGCAGCAGAAGGGATATACCTACAAGTTCCTCGCCCCTTTACTGAAGAAATCAGGGAAACCTGAATAAATCAAGATAGGAACGAAGGCTGTGACAGAAGAAAATTTTTAAAAAACGCTCTAAAAGTTTGGATGTTACAAATATTAAGTTTATCTTTGCATAAGATATAAAACAAACAGCGTATGAAACAGGTAGAAGAACGATACATCAGCTTGCTGACCGATTTCGGCTTCAAGCGCATTTTTGGAACAGCAATGAACAAGGATTTGCTCATTTGCTTCCTCAACAGCTTGTTCAATGGCAGACAGGTTGTTAAGGACGTTTCGTATCTGAACCCGGAGCACGTCGGTGATGTTTATACCGACCGCAAGGCTATCTTCGACGTGTATTGCGAAGGAGAAAACGGCGAGAAGTTCATCGTTGAAATGCAGAACGCCTACCAGGCATATTTTAAGGATCGTTCCCTCTTCTACTCTACTTTCCCTATCCGTGAACAGGCACCCAAGGGGAGTGACTGGGATTTCAACCTCAACCATGTCTATACAGTTGCGCTGCTCAACTTCAACATGAACGAGGACGCCTTCGACAAGGAGGAAATCCGCCACCATGTACAGTTGTGCGATACCGCTACCCATAAGATTTTCTACGATAAGCTGGAGTTTATCTATGTAGAGATTGCCAAATTCGACAAGACTTTGGATGAACTGGAAACATTGTATGATAAATGGCTATATGCACTGAAGAACCTCTATAAGCTTACCCAACGCCCAAAGGAGCTGTGCGACAAGGTTTTTGACCGACTTTTCGAAGAAGCCGAGATTGCCAAATTCACACCACAGGAGATTCGGGAATATGAAGCAAGCAAGATGGCATATCGGGATATCAAGAACTCTATTGATACGGCGAAAAGGGAAGGTAGAATAGAAGCTAACATAGAAACTGCTCAACGTTTGCTGGCTATGGGACTTCCAACAGAACAGGTAGCCAAAGCGACCCAGCTACCTTTGGATATGGTTCAAAATCTGAGCTACTGATAAAAGCGAAAACTAACGTTTTTCTTTTATGCTGGATACCATAACAAATAACCCCAACCTACTTTCTCAAGAGGGTTGGGGAATTTTTATTTCAATATAAAATATGACGACTGCTACCCATTCATTTTCACAAACATCAAAGGCCCAATCCTTGTAAAGGAGGAAGATATGGATGCTTATATCAGAAGCCATGAAGATGACTTCATCAGCCAAGCCGAGGAATCCTTGCCAATCAAATCCTGCAGAAGATTATTTGAATTATTCGACATAGATACCGACTGGCTTGAATTATTACATACCGCCAAAGTACATGATATATGAATGTACTTTGGCGGATGCTATTTAAGGTTTATTTTACACTCTCCTCTTTAAGAATACCAACTAATACTTGAACTATCTTTATCATATCTTGCTCCGTATTATACTTACTCAAAGAAATACGGATAGTGCCTTTTGCTAACATTTCTTCCAATCCAATAGCCTTCAACACATGAGATATTTGAGTTTCTTTGCTATCACAAGCTGAACCTGTAGAAACACATATTCCTTTCAAATCAAGCCTATGCATTATAGACTCCCCACTCCGATTAGGAAAAGAAAGGCTAACATTTCCCCTTATATGGTTTTCAGCTCCATTTCTATAAAATACTATACCAGAACGAGATAAATTGGAGATAAGTATTTCTTCTAAATGTGCCAAATAACTTTCATTCTCACAAATAGAGATTACATTTTCTTCCAAAGCAGTTGCCATACCAACAATCGAGGCAACATTCTCTGTACCAGCTCTCAGTCCTTTTTCTTGCGCACCTCCTTTTATCAGTGAAGGCCAATCGATTCCTTCTTTAATATAAAGAAAGCCAATCCCCTTTGGACCATTAAATTTATGTGCAGATGCAGAGAGCATATCTATACCCAACTCTCGAACATTAATTCGAGTATGTCCCATAGCTTGAACAGCATCTGTATGCATCAACCAACCATTTTCATGAGCAATTGTTGCCAATTCTTTTATCGGCTGAATTGTTCCGATTTCATTGTTGGCATACATTACAGATAATAGACCACAAGATGAGTGTACCACCTCTTTAACGGAGGAAGAAAGAACAATTCCCTCTTTAGTTACAGGCAATAATGAGACAGAACATCCACATCGTTTTGCAGCCTCACAAGGTCTTAATATCGCATGATGCTCGATAGAAGAAGTAACTATAGGCAAATGTTGTTGAACAGCACCATTAATAACCCAATTGTCACTCTCAGTACCACAAGAAGTAAAAAAGATTTCACTGGGCTGTGCACCTATACAATTAGCAATAACTAGTCTTGCCTCTTTTAATGCCTTCTTCGGCAAACGAGCAAAAGAATATAACTGAGAAGCATTGCCGTACTCATTTTGTAAATACGGCAACATGCTCTCAAAAGCCTTATTGCTTAGACGAGTCGTAGCTGCATTATCAGCATATACATATTCTTTCATAGAACCTCCTTTTAACTAAAGAGTTTACATCCTTCCTCTTTAAATTCTTCTATTTTATCCAATATGTCTTGAACTTCACAACCTAGATAATCTGCCAAACAATCCATACAGTAAAAGGATGTAATGTCCTCACCAAGTAATTTCTTGTTGATACCTATTGTATCCTTATCAAGACATTTCTTACCACATGCTATACAACTATATACTTTACTCATAATCACGAATTAAAAAAGTTGGTACATTCTTGCCTTTATACTGCAAATCAATCATACCCATTTGTCTAACTATTATTTGGCGCATTTTTCTAGCAGGAGTCAAGCAATAAGCATTGAATTCCGATGCTTTAATATCTTGCATAGAACGCACATGAGGAAACAGTAATTTCAGATAAGCTGTAGCTATACGCTTAATTGCTTCCGTATCACGTGTATCTGCATTAGCAGGATACTCCACCATTCTATCAACGATGGCACGATAAGATATATCGTCACGCAACAGGTGCATGATGGATGAGAAGTATTCCGAGTTTAATGCCCAACCAGATATTTTCAACCCCTCATTCATACGAGGAATATCCCAGCCCTTGATAAATCCATGAATACGATCCATCAAAGCACTAGTTCGGAACAATGACGGCAAATCCTCAAACATATTCTGATATTCATCCATCTTCGCCTCATCAATGTTTCCTAACATAACAAAGCCAGCATCAGCAACATCATCCTTATCGCCGATTTTCACCGTTCCCTGCTCCATATAGCCTTGAAGAGTTTGAGTCATTTCATTGACATTATCAAACTCAACCTTCTGAATCTCATCAAAAGCAATATAGTCATGATAAAAAACAAGACCTTCCTCACGACGTGCCAAATCATAGAACAATTTTGCTCGTGTCATCTTACCCGCAGATAGATAACCATAGCGACTAACTCCACCAAACAAGTACGACTTACCAGTACCCTTCGGTGCAAGTTCTATCAGATTCAATCTCTTCTCCACGAATGGCAATAGTCGTGTCAGCATTGCTAGCTTCTGATGCTCGTCTTCATATCCCGAAGCATTATAGTCTATTGCTCCCAACAACACATCAATCCATTCATGAATTGAGAATTCCTTTCTAACATCCTTATAGTAGTCAAGGTCAATCTCGTATGGGCAAAAATTCTGGAAGCTAATGAGTTTTATCTTTCCCTTTATTTTACCTTCAGGATAACGATACCCCAATTCAACAACACCCCATGTCTCCTTTGCCTTTACCAAATCATCCTTACATTCATCCCACACATTTGAATCAATAATCGTCTCTTTATTACCCAATCCAAAATCAGGCAATGAAAACGAAACTTCATGAGTCGTAATGTTTATATCTACAGAGATTCTTGTAAGCAATTTTACTCGCTCGTTTTCTACAACAATACGATTCTTGATACCAATCCATTCTGTTTTTGAAGGAATATAAGTCTTAACAAAGTTGGTTAATTCCTCAACATCAAACTTACCTTCCTCGTTCTCAAACATCTTCAAGAGCCAATCACGAAGAAACGAAGGCAAATTCAAGTCCTTGAAGAAATTACTTTCTTTCAAGTCCTTAAAGACAACCATATCATCGAAATATTCTTTAAGTTTTGTCTCCATCTTTATTGTTTAAAAGAATTTACGTTCAGATGCACCCTCCTTCTTTACTTCAAACTTTATGTTCTTCGCAATAAGGGTATCATCTCTATATACATCACATAGATACTCGCCTACAGTTTTTACCTCTGGCATCTCTGCATAGTATTGATATTTTATTTCCGTTTTCTTCAAGGCATAGAAAATACCATTAACAGAAATCGTCATATCCTCAGAATCAACATCAACAAACAATTTCAATCTAGCCTTCTTCTTGAAGCTTACCATTATAGGCTTATTATCAACAAGCTTACAATTAACAGAATTATTTTTTTTCTTGACCGTAATAACAGGTACAACTACTTCTTCTAAAGTAGCACCACCATGCACCTCTACCAGTGCCTTTCGCCCACCTTTGAACCTATCATAGTTAGCAAGACACCAGAAATCATTTTCTTCTGTTGCATATTGTGGCTTCTCAGAAATGTCTGCTTTCGGGCAACATCTTCCTGAGTGTATTCCTTTTTCGGAAACTTCCCACTTGTTTTCTTTCTCATTAATAACTGCCAACCTAGTAGCCCCATGGTCAGCAATTACATAAGCCGTTTCTTCTTTCGGCATTGCCTTTAACTGCGTAACAAGTTTGTTTAAGATATCGATCTCTTCAACAAGATGGATTGGATACTTATTACCTTCATAGTCATAGGTAAAAGTTCCATCATGTTTCAACTCATCCATATTCTTATTACTATACACCTTGCATCCTGCATGTTTAAAATCATCCTCAAATTCCTTATTCATTGAAGTAATTGAAGGCAAATTACAACGAGCAATATTAGCGGAAAACTCCAAACCATTGTCAAAGCATTTGCTCTGCAAATAGCCTAGATACTCAGCACCCATCGCATCCATAAAATACAATACAGATTTTGCTGGATTCTTTTCAAACTTGTCCACATAGACAGAACGTGGCTGTAACCAAACATTATACTCACGCTTCACAGATTGTTCTGCAACCATCAGAGTCATCTCATCAGAAATGGAATTAATAACCTTACAGTATTTATACTGAGTGAAGTATCTGTTTAGAAAATCATTTGAATAATTATAAGGTTTCAAATATGTAGCCAAGTCACTATAAACACTTGGTAACATTTCAGCCAATTGACTAGCTGAGTATTTGTATTTACCTATTAATTCAATGATATGCTCTTTTTCTTTTCTTGTGTTATCTGTCAGATAGAGAATAGCATACTCTTCCTTTCCATATACTTGCTTACAGAAGCAATCCAAGCTATCAGAATAATCTGTCAAGTTCGAAGTTATAACCTTTCTCTCATCATAATATTTTTGAAAGTTTGGATCTCCCACTGGAATTTTCAAAATGGCACAGAAAGCCTGCATAATAAAATCATCAAAAGTCTTCGACTTTGAAATAACATAAGTCAAGTACTCATTGCCCTTTACACCACTAGTTACCAATGCCAGAAAATATATCCATCGCTTATTGCTATCATACTGAGCAAAGCCATTGATGCAATCTGCTAGATTTGAACCAAATACAGATACAACATATTGATGCCAATCTTCGTAATTTTCCATTTCTTTCAACAGGTACGCCCATTGCGATTCGGTTCCAACGGTCTCTCCAACATTTGCCAAATCCAAATTCTGTTCTGCTAATACCTGATATTCAGAAGAATACTCAATTATATCGAACATGGAGTTTGGAAAATCAACTCTAGTTTTCTTCGTTATAACACTGATACTTGGGTTGTCTTCTTCCAAGAATGTCTCCATTTCCTGCAATTTATTTATACCTTTGATTCCTGCAGGAACAGAACTAGCTAACTTCGGATTAATGAAACATAAGGATAGCTGACAAGATGGTTCACCATCAACGATAGAAATTCTACCAGCAGCCTGCAATCGATTGTCCATTTTAGAAAGTACACTAGCACAATTGAAAGTAAATACTATCAACTTTCCTTTCAACGAAAGGTCTAACAAGGAACGTAAACTTTTTTGCAAAGACAATTCACCTTGTAGTTTCAGATAGCAAGATAACCCCTTCAAAAAGACAACACCATCAACCATGGACAAGCTATATTGTAGCTTGTCCATTAATGGTAACCCTTCCTCCATACAAAATGAGGAAGCTTTCTGTATGTCATAACAGCCTACATTGTAATGCCCTATTATCTTCTTATACAAGTGGATATTCGGCATATCTACAATTATAGGTTGATACTTATCCGACTTTATGTATCTGTCGATTCTATTTATAACATCTTCGTACTTCATACGCTAAAAGCGTTAGTTGTTTATAATAATTTGAAGACCAACCTTCATATTGTTTTTAATCAGCTCTTTCAAATATCTTTTCACATCCTCCGGATTCATAGAATCAATCTTCTGAATAGCTAAATCACATCCAACTGATGAGTATTCTGCATCTGCAAATCGGTCTATCGCCTTTGTCACATTAGGATTTTCCATCCAGTTATAAGGACTGTCCGAAACATGACTTTCAACATATTCTTTTACCTCAGAGATATTTTGCAACAATACAGATTTATCTTCCAGGAACCTAGCTTTGAACGCATTATCCTTTGCAGCCTCATCATTCAATTCACTCCAATGTGTAAAGCTTTCCAAATATGTCAATGCTATATTCACGTCCTTATCAGTTGGGTTAGGACTGCTCAATATGCCGAATATTCTACGACAATCAACCAGCTCATCATCTGGAATCATAGCAAGAATTGGCATCTTGTTTACCTCACTCCACTTACGAGGACTATCTGTCTGAGTCTTCTCTTTCCAGATATTCTTCAAACGAATAGATCCTAACTCTTTGCGATATTGATTAACAACCTCTTCTACCTTTTTATTATAGGAGGCATTATCACTGGTAAAGCAGCCACTTTGCATTCTTCCAAACACCTTCTCTCTGTCAGCATCATTCAAGTTCTGAAGATAGAATTCACAAGATGTACAGAACAATTCAAATTGAGAAGTATAGAATTTATTGAAGCTTTCTCCATAATTCTGCAACAATTCTAGAAATTCCACTTTCTTGTTTTCCGGCAATTGTCCCTGTTGTTTCAACTCCTTCAAGACTGCAAGCAATGGTAACAAATCGCCAACATCATTCTTAATGGTTTCATAAGCCAACTTGATATTATTGATTTTCTCGTTCCAAGCCTTCAATGCCTCCATGTAACTCTTACAACTACCCAAGAGAGCACCTGTCATGGCTGTAATTTGGTATTCTAGAATAACAGCATCAATCTGCTGATTAACAGTCTCCTTTTTCCAGACCCAATTAGCTTCTCCTGCATCAAACTTCTTCTTTAAACTATTAATATACTGACCTCCATCGCCGATACTTTCTGCTAACTTTGGCAACTCCCCATCTTTATATCCATCAAGATACTTGAGCATTCCTTTCTTACAATTCGCTTCTGTGAGGAGCTTATGCAAATCTTCTGCGGCATTAACATTTTTGATAAACTTTCGTCCTATACTATTTGCAATATCGCTTTCTGACTTGTTGGTTGTATTATTCGCCAAATCTTGATAATCAACAAGAAGTTCTCTGATGACACTTTCCGAAGTTTTAAAATTGACATCATTCAGAATCTCGCCTACAGTCCATATTGGGAAGTACAAGCTTTGCTTCATTTTGGCACGAATTCTATCACGAGCCGCCTCAACAGAAGAACAACTTCCCTTCACGATTTCAAATGCCATAGAAGTTCCATCAATAAAGGCTTTTTCTTCAGGGGTCATGGTAACAATATACTTATCACGATAACGAGAGTTTGGAGTATTATCATGCTTTATAACCTCTTCTATCATTTCCTTCATTTTGCCCAATGACATATTATCACTTGACAAGCCATCACTCCAAGAGTATTTATCATTTACATACTCTTTAAGCAAGAAGCCCATAAAGAATGCTGTCATATTACAAGGTAAATAGCCATATGGTTCACCTTTCAAGAAGTCATAGATTGAGAGGATAGAAATTCGACCTTCCTTCTCCATTATACCACCGACAAACTCGTTAAGATCTGTCTTGACACGAGAAATGCAATCAGCTGGATAGTCTGTCCAATAATTAGGATTATCCAAAGCATTTGATAACATCTCTTCCAATCTTGCATTTTTACTTTTATAAGTGCTCTTTATTTCTTGTTTTACTCCACACTCTACACCAGTTCCTAAACTATTTGCCGCCCACCAATTAGCTGCCGATTTATAGTTACATTCTAACGCTAATGGGAATCTCTTCTTATCAAAAGTTCTCAACTCATCACCTAAGGCCTCCATGCTATTAAATACTTCGCCAGCAGTATTGACCTTTGTATAAAGAACAAACTGCCCATGCTTGATTCTAGAACGCCATTCTGCCAAGATACTGGTTGCATAACGCAAATACTGAGTCGACTGGTTATTATCCTTACCTGCATAATAGGTAGATGTAGCCATGTTTGTTACCCATTCTTCAAATTTGTCATCCCCAAGAGGTGTTCGTCCACAATCAATAAAGATAACTTCACTATCTGCATACTTCTTGCGCATTTCAGCAATTCTCTTTGTCACAGAGATACTTTCACTTGCATTTTTTGACAAACAACATACCACATAGAAATGTCTATTATCATCTGCAGCATCATTAATATTTTTCTTTGCAATGGTATCAAAATCTGTACAAGTTGCATACTCTAACTTGAAACGTAAATTTAAGTCATAAGGTATCTCTACTGTATCATTCAATTGTCCGTCTTTTATAATGCTACTTGTAGTTTTACCTTCATATGCAGCCTTTTTCTTATCGATTTCACTTGCATCCATTTCTCCCGTTAAAATAGAATACAAGAAAGAACCATCCTTTAGAGTCTTTTTATAAATGACTTTCTCACGTACTAACTTTTCTGCACACTTCACTGCCTGACCACTTTCGAAATCAGTTCCTTCAAATGCCAAATTTAAATTATTTTCATTTGGTAAGAATATATCAATCTGGTCACTGGCACTTTCCGACATTGCCTGAAACAACAAAATCGTCTTCAAGACTTTCTGTTCTTCATCATCCAGCTGTTTAGCCAAATTTGCATAACGGTCTAAAATCTGACGGATATTTTGAGATAAGTCGTTTTTTCCATTATCGTAGAAGAATCCCCACAACAAATCAACTGTCAAGAAAGGATTCTCGCTGAAAGGGCCAAAATTGTCTATATACCATTGAAAACCTTTCAAATCCTCATTACCACTATTCTTAATGAAATCAAACATACTACGCTGATTACTTGCAAAAGAGGCAGAGATATGCTTCAGCAAACTTGCAGCATAAGGATGAATCGGCAAAATACCACGTAATTGTTTATCCTCAATTCCCGCACTTTGCTTGATTCTTTTACGTGAATATCCAGTACGTTCTTCCAAATCAAATAAGATTTCGTCCCACTCCCGTTTTATCACTGGATCATCAGAAATTTTCATAGCTGCACCCATCAACTGAAATGCCATATTTTCTGGCAATTCAATAATACAAGTCGGCTTTATGAAACGACCAAGAATCTTTGGCTTATCAGCATCAGCATCATCTATACCAGCCTCGCTTCGGTGAGTAACAGGAATAAAGCAAAATGGCTCCGTCTGGCTAAAGTCCAAGATTCTTTGGAATCCAGTCAGTCGATGCGTATTATTGCTAAAGTATTCAGTAAACTCATCCCAAATAAAGACAAGTGCCTTCAAATTATTAGCATGAATAACTTCTGTTATCCAAGCTACCATTGTTTCACTATCCAACGAGAATGCCTTGATATTCTTCTCATTAGCAATGCGGAAAATCTTATTCATCAAAGTAAGAAGTGCCTGACCTTCATAGTTTCTGAGGTTTTCAACAATCTCATCAACACATTCACCACCAAACAGCTCTTTATAACTACCTTCTACATAAACACCAAAACTTTGCTTATTCTCATCATCTGAGAGATATTTGATGATACCATCCTTCAACGCTTTTGGACCAGCATTCTCTATACCAGCATCCTTCAATGCCTTTTCTATACTTTCCTGCATAGCAAGAAACAAGTCGTTATCGCTATAGATATTTGATGATCCATAACGATGAACAGTAATTACCTTTCCTTGTGACTTTATAGCTACAAGTTTATTACACAAATCTTGATCTAATCCAAACTCGTTGAAATAAGCCTCAACTTCTTTGTTATTTGCATCAAGCAAGTGCTTGAGTGTAAGAACAGCATGCGATTTACCTGTACCGTATGCACCTTCCACCCAAATATTAAGTTTCTGCTTGCGCTCCAAAACACTAACAGTTTGCTTCAATAGCTTCACAAAAGTCTCATGTGGATAGTATTTTTTCCACAAGTCAGGTTCCTTCTTGATTACATCAGCATTGACTGCTGGAAAGTAATCAGGATCTATATCGAAATATTTGCGATAATTCTCCATATTTTTCTATTTGTTAGAATCCTATTTTACCAATTATTAGAATAAATCAAGCACATCTTGCGCTGTCTTATCCTCCCTCAAATTAATATTATCGAGATCCAAGGTAAATGTTGCGCCGATAAACTCTGGGTACTTGATAGACAACCCCTTCAGTATCTTTTTCATTTCCTCTTCCTCTATTCCAAATATTTTTACAGGACTAACTCCATTACTCTCTACATTATTGTCATAAAGACGAGACATAGTAAATTGATAATAGCCATCACATGCCTCTGCAAATTTGTACAAACTGTAGAGTATTACTTTTGGTTCTGGAGAAAGCCAAGGTGTACGCATTATTGATACAGCCTTCTTTCCTTCCTTTGTCATTTGCCCGAATCCTACATTCGAAAATGGCAATTCTGCAATTCGAGCAAAAGAACTCCAAATATCAGAAACCCAAGACTCTTTTGCGCCATCTTCTACCAATGTAGAAATAACATAATCCTTGGAAGCCACCTCGTTGAAATTCAATCTATTTACATACCAGTTCAACTGCGGAGAGTAAACAAGATTTGCCAGCATCAAAGCCCAACCATCCATACTATCCAAACCTATACGGTCAATTGTCATGGCAGTTTTTCCTATCACATTATTGCTCATCAACTCTGCGTCCTTCAAAAAACGCTTAAAGAAATCAAACATATTTGTTCCCAAAGTATGGTTCTCTGCAAACGTCTCCTTATACTTAAAGAATTGTACAAACCAATCCATCTTTGGTGCATGATGAGAATAGCAATTTAAACTTTTATTTTTCTTATTCATACTTGAAACTCCTTTTGGTCTTTCTAAAGATTTAAAAACTAAACAACCACGTTCTACTTTATGACACATCGAACAATGCTTGCATGTATCATCAATACGCAAAACTCCATTCTCCATGTGAATTGCTCCATTATGACAATCAGCTTCACAAACTCCACATCTTATACATAGAGCTGTTTTATGGAAAACATTCTTAAACAATTTAATAAAGTTTGGCGCAGATTTTACTATTGCAGAATCCAAGGATATTTTTAGTTTTCCATCAGATTCTTCTACTTCAAATTCAAATATGCCATTTTTTGTTTCAATACAATAGGGAGATACTTCACTCTGAAGTATTCCAATTGTATTTATCCATTGCTTCCAATCTGTACGAGGATTAGTGATTTTTATAATCAATTTACGTGATTCTTCCATCTCCTCATAATTGGAAAGAATGTTCAAATCTCGGCCATTCTTGCGAGCTTTCCATCCTCCATTCGTAACAAATTGATCTAAGTTTGCCTCAGAAGCAAAATGTCCTTCATATCCACTACGAATAGCTGAAATTAACTGATCAAACTCCTTCGGATAACATTTACGGGCAAAATAATCACTTCTTTCAGCAGCTCTAGGACACACTAAACAGCCAGCTCGTCTATTACCCTTAGTATATGCTTTATTCAGATAGAGATTCTCAGAATATATATAAGCATAGAGTTCTGCCGAATTCCAATCTAAGATCGGGTTGCAGCTCCATTGCCCCTTATGCTTTTCTCCTAAACTGATATAGTCATAACCACTTCTTGCAACACTTTCACTCGCTCTGACTCCAATAAAAGCCATGCCAGTAAAATCATGTATTCCTGTAGCTTCTCTCAAAGCCAAAATTTGAGGAGCAGTTTTATGAACGCTACAACACCAACGATTTACAGTAGCAGGAGGACCAAACTTTGCCCATGTTTCACTTGGCTTATATTTTGACTTTGCTCTTATGAAAGCAATATTATCCCTTTGGCATTGCTTTTCTATATAATCTACTGTCTCATAAGTATCAGGAAATTCCATACCGGTATCTCCAAACAACACTTTAAAACTATTATGAGGCAATGCCTTTTGAACAAGATCTAACGTTACAACACTGTCTTTACCTCCACTAAATGCCACGTAAAAAACATCTACACCTTTCTTACGATATTTTACAAAAGAATTATAGATTTGCTTTATCGTTTGCTGAACCAAAGCCCGAAGTATTGCTTGGTTCTTTTCAACCATCTTTTTGATATTTACTTTCATTAAAAACTCTCCCGATGGTTCTGGTTCCTCGATAATCTTTATTTCTGGTTTCTTATCCAAAGAACCTCCCTTCATTGCAGCAACAACTCTTCCTTTATATATATAGTTGTTGGCTTCTGCCCACATCAATGGGGTAGAATCATCTTTGTCATACTTCCAGTACTTATCAAATCCCAGTATATCAAGTTCCTTGCTATATACAGGACGTGGCTCCTTACTGAATTGTAATGGTGTACTATTCAGCAAGAATCCTCCTGTCTCTATATCCCAGGTATATGAATACATAGTTCGTTATATTATTTTATTGTTTATTATTATCTATTTCTCTAAGCTGTCTTGCTTTTGTTAGGATTTCCTCTATATCAGAATATCTTCTTTGTACGATATATCCTTCTGTTGCAAGAAACTCTAAAGCTTCTTTCTTAGCCAACTTCACGTTGTTTTTTGCCAAAGCAATTACTATCAAATTATTGAATGACAAGTCTGAAACTTTAAATGAAACAACACCACATACATTATTCTTGTTCAGATAGTCACTAATATACAATTTGAACTGGTTGCTAGCTGTCATCAAGTAACTTTCCAATAACCGTGATGTCCAAGGATAATTACACTCTGGGAATGTGGCAAAGTTACGAATACTTTTAAGTGGTATAGAATATACTTCATGATCGATATGTTCCTTAATATATTTATCTATACTGTCCACATCAAAGTGTACCTTATCTTTAGCAACAAACTCTTTATCATTGATGCGAATACAATATTCCAACAATGGCTCTAAGTGATAGTTTATAACGGTACCCAAAGACTGCGCAAGTTTATCAACTTCTTCCAAAGTAAACTCCTCATGACTTTTGGCAAAAGCAAGTAAAGCTTCTCGTGCTGATAACTTAACTCCCTTCTTGCTTATAACGGCATTATTGAAATCAAACTTATCGGCTAACAGCACTGCCAAAGCTTTTCTGATTCCAAGTTCAGGAATATCAGAATTATTACTTATCAGCTGAGGAAGTTTTTGATGAATACAATCAAAGAGTTCGTCTGCTCCAATAAATTGGAACTTTTCTATCGTTGTTTCTATAATGAAGATTATATCCTTCAACTCTTCTTCATTAACCTCAAACTTATCTATATGGAATCGCATTCCACGAGTTGCGGCAATCAATACGTTTGTATTGCGATTGAAAGCTGTTCTAACAGAATCTTCAGGAAGATAATCCAAAGCCTTAACAACCTCATCTTCGCTTTTCACCTGCCATTGCTCACGCATATATGATATGACCTCATGATCTATATCTATATCAATATAGCGATCACGAGTCATATACTCTTTATCAAAGTAAAATTCCTTTTCATATTTGTATTGTAACCAAGTACATAACATTGGCACATTGGCAATAGGGGTATCCAGCAACTCCTCTTTGAAGTGACGAAATAGACTTTCATAAAAGACAAATTCTTTGCCTGATTCTATTGTCTCATCAATAAAAGAATCTATCTCATCCTGTAAATTAGAAGGAATCAACTCTGAAGCTACATATATCTTTCCATCAGACTCTATTCCACAAGAAGTCACAATATTGTAGAAATCATCATCTACAATATCCAAAGAAGATCCAATAATCTCCTCGTAACTCTTATAAAAACGCTTTTTGTCTATAGCAGAATTTAAGCGTATGCCTTTTTGGAACTTTTTCGAAAGCACTTTCTTTACTCTATTCAGCAACAATTTTTTTTGTGGAACAGATTCTTCCACAAGCACTGGTTGTTCTAAAGATACTTCCGGTTGCTTTCCTTCTGTGTCCAATGGCTCGGGATACATTTGAATCGCCTCATGAAGCAATTCTATATATTCTTCATGATTTTCAGTTGCAAGTTTAGCAATTTCCTCAAATAGTCGAGAACGAGAGGCTAATCCTTTCTCACCATGAGTTAAAATATTCTCCATAACCGACAATTGAAGCTGAATACCATTCTCGTTTCTATACTTTTCATTTACTTCAATTCCATTCATTATCTTTCGATAACGAAGACGCCTTGACAGTTTTGCAATTGCTGCTTTGCGCAACAATTCACCTTTGGCCACTTTTTCATAAGTGTCCACAAGCAAAGCCGCTTCAAACTTATTCCATACAACTCTAGCAAAAGGTGAAGGCATTTTGTTTCTATCATTTAAAACTCCGATAGAATCCCCAAGAACCGGAAACTTCAATAAACTAGTTTTGTCCTTCTATAAAAAAGCGCGGGGATTCGCCTCGTCCATCCCCAATCGTAGGCCTTCGCACTGCCCTTGCTGTTGAGACGGACAATGCAGAAAGCCCACGCTATGGTATATAAAAATCCGCATACGAATATATATGTTATATATGATACCATAACTAGAGCTAAAGTACATATACTAATATTCGTAGCAGGATATAAATACACCCCACCGTGAGCATTCACCCATTGCCACATCTGCTAACAGCTTGTAAAGTTGCGAAGTTTACGATTGCGCAGATGAGCGTAAGCAAACGCTCTATTTTATATAAGTCACACCCACCCGCTCAGCCCTTCGGGCTTTCTGCGGTAGAATGCAATTGCAAAAATAATAATTATTTCTGAAATACGTGCGCTAATCTTAGATTATTTTTGTATTTTTGCAGAAAATGACGTTAAACCCATAAAAATACAGTAGATTATGACTACATATCTCAGATTCTTCAATTATGATGAGGCCTTTAAATTCTATTGCGGACTCATCGACAAGATGCTACAAGGCACCAACAGAAACAACCATACTCGTATCATCGCCAAACCAGCACTTATCCTATCTATCATCAAACTGATAGAAAACGGCAAACTGGTCAACCAGTTCACTTATGAAGAGATTGCACCTATATACCAAGGCGTTTTCGGGAAGTATTTCTTAAGGGCTCAACAGGAAAACCTTACTCCATTATTTTATCCTTATTACTTCTTGAAATCGGATAAGTTCTGGCATTTAGCTTGGACTAATGCCGAAGTAAAAACAGAGTCTCCTTCAAAAGCATGGCTAGACAGGAATACCCAATATGCCTACATCGATCAAGAACTTTGGATATTACTCTCCCATCCTACTTATCGGAATGATTTTAAGAAGTATATCATAGAGAAGAAAGTTCTCAATGTTTTCAAAGAAGAAAAGAACAAAGGCGGCTTTAAGGCTTTGCTGCATTTATTGATGGTAATATAAAAATAACATGAAATGGATTATAAAGATATCGCAAACTTAAGCTGACGACATTTTTTAATCTATTTCTTAATTTTAAAAAGCTAATCAGTATAAGTCACATCCATCGCAAACTTTTCAACAATGATATGCAGTATCTGATAAAGTGTAGTGCGAAAATCGTGATGGATAACCCCAAATCGTGATGGATAGCGTGATGGATTTTTCCGTTTTTGGAGTATCTATCACGCTATTCAAATGTCTGTATATTAACATATTAAGATGTATGACACATGCAAATCGTGATGGATGATAGATGATTACATAAAATTAGTTCATATGAAGGTTGCACTGGGTTACGAATGTGGCTGCATCGGGTTACGAATATGGCTGCATCGGGTTACGGATATGACTGCATCGGGTTACGAATATGACTGCATCGAGTTACGAATATGGCTGCATCGGGTTACAGATATTACTGCGTAAGCTAACGGAGACGTATCTGTAAGCTTATCGAGACGTCTGCATCAGCTAACTGAGACGTCTGAACTCGCTTACTGAACTACTTGAATTGTCTTACTGAACTACTTGAGTTGCTTGACTGAACTACTTGAGTTGCTACCCTTCCACTGAACTTACCGAACCCAGACTTGCTCTTTTGGTAAAGTGAGGGTGTGTCATAAGTTTATGATTCACCCTCTTGACTTATCCTGATGCACAAAAAAGCACGGAATATTAAACTCCGTGCTCTTTGAATACTAAAATAATTCAATATCTCTCAACATACCACTTCCTCCATCCTCACCAACTTACCTGCTACAAACTGCATGATGATTTTATGGAGCGTTGTACCCTGGCGCAGCGCCTCGACCCTTGGAGCTGCGGCATATCGCTTGATTTGTTCCTCAGCCTCTTGCCATTGTGCTTCTGCCTTAGAAAGTTTGCCATCCTCTGGCTTTGACTCGTAATCTTTCTTCGACAACACCTTCAGCTCCAGGATATAACTATGCTTCGTAGCATAATGAGTAAGATTTGGCAAAAGGAAAAAATCACAATAGCCATGGTTCAACTCTAGCTCCGGTGCGGTATAATAGTAATTGTTCAAATTCAGATATGCCATGAAGAAACCTTGAAGATTGCGCTCCGATTCTATGCCGTCACGAACTGACGATACCTTGGAATAGGCATCTGCCATAAACTGTAATCCTTCACGCCACTTACCCTCAAGTGCCATGTAAGTAAACAGAATTTTCATCTGGTTCAAGTCAACAAACTTTTCCTCCTGATATTGCTCCAACAAATAGCCATAGTATTGTTTACGAACATTATTGTTTGGAATACCCAATATCATCATATCACCAAAAGTACCCTTTATGGTAAGCATACCATAATAGAACAACAGACTGGTGAATGTTTGAGGATTAGTCAACCTACTGGCAGGAAATGTCTCTTCCAGGGTTGTCACAATCTGCCCCGTCTCAGCTATCGTGCGGATAACACCTTTGCGATCGCCATCCAACTTATCCAACTGAAGAAGTTTCTTCATCTTGTTGTAGTCAGTCATCGTGTTTGGATCTATCATCTGCTTTGGAGCTTCCCCCCTATCTATATAATTTCGGAGATAATAGATGACCATATCACTATTGAACACCTTACTCTGAGTATGCAGAGCATCCTCAGAAAAACAATAGTTATCATACCAAGGTTTCATCTCGTCTATCATCGCCTCAATATCGCTTGCTGCAGGAATACCTCCCACTTCCTTGTAATAAGCAAACATCTTGCGTACTTCCTCCATAGAGAAGCCCAACATCTGATTGAACTCTGGCTTGGTGGAGATATGCCAGCCAATATTGAACCCACTCGTCACATCGTCCAAGGTAACAGGACTGACACCTGTGATGAAAATACGCTCAAACATGCCCTTGAACTTCTTGAAGACATCACGGTAGAAGCCATCGGCATGAGTGATTGCCCAATATACATTCTCACCCTGCTCATTGAGCACAGTATTGGTGAAATTGTCATATTCATCGATAATCAGATAGAGAGGAATGCCCTTGGCTGCAGTCTCATCCTGAAGCAAAGCCAGTTTCTCCGTACCAGAATCCGACTTAAAGAACTTCTCCTTAACATCTTCTGGATAAAATTCCTGATAAACTCGCATGAAGCCGTCTAATTTGACACGAAGATACATATTGAAGTTTTCCTCCAACTTGTCGATACTACCACCTACATACGAGAAATCAAGGTGAAGAATCTGAAACTTCCCCTGTAAAGGAGTAGGATGCTTACCTACCCATAAATCACCGAAAAGAGTTTGGAATTTCTCTTTCTTGCTACAGTCGTAATAAGCATGGAGCATACTCAGGAATATGCTCTTACCAAACCGGCGTGGACGAATAAAGAAGATGTTACTAGGTTGGTTTTCCAACAAAGGCAAATACATCGTCTTATCCACATAATATTGATTTTGCTCTATAACAGCCTCAAAGTCATTGATGCCGTAAGGCAAACGTTTCATATTCTGATTCATGATTGCTCCTTTTAATATTTTACCTTTGCAAAAATAAGAAAATTATCTGAATATGCCAAAGAATCTGTCTGTCTTTTCTTTGTATAGCTAAAAATTATTGGTATTTTTGCAATATGAACCCTATATAACCTCCTAATAGTTGAATTGATTTGCTGGCTATGGTGATTTTTTTCGAGACTCGTTTGTTATAACACAAAAAAGCACGGAATATTAAACTCCGTGCTCTTTTTTGCTTTTATATTTAATCTTGTCAAAACCTTCACCATACACACCGATAACGGCACTCTGACTGACAAAGGCATGGGGATCAATCTCGCTGATAAGACGGAAGATAGCTGGAGCCTGACGCTGCTTGGCTAACACGAAAAGCATCTTCACATCCTGACCGGAATAAAAACCGCTGGCGTTCACCACCGTTACTCCCCTATCGGCATCTACATTGATGCGCTTTCCTATCTCCTCATACTTCTGAGAAATGATGAAGAACTGTACACTCCTACGGCGACTGTTCACCACCTGGTCGATGCAGAATGCCTGAACGCAAAGAACCACATAACCATATAACACCTTCTCCCAATCATGAACCACGAAGTAGCTGGAACTGATGATGAAGATGTCGCATATCATAATCACTCTACCAAGAGAAATGTCGCGATACTTGTTGACGATGGCTGCGATGATATCCGTACCACCCGTACTTCCACCAACCGAGAAACCGAGTCCGATTCCGCAGCCACAGAAAACGGCACCCAGGAAAGCAGCCCATAAAGGTTGGTTTTCCAAAAGATGAACATCACCTAAACGGCTGGAGAAGAAAGAGGTCAGGATGGTTACCACTATTACGGCATAAACAGTCTTGACACAGAACTTTACTCCCAAAATCTTGAACGCACATATTAATAAGGTGGCGTTGACGATAAAATACGGAATTTGCACAGGGCAACCGGTTGCCCAATAGATAATACTGGAGATACCAGGAAGTCCGCTTGCTGTTACATTGGTTGGCAAGAGGAACACATTCCATCCAATAGCGTAGGATATCATACCTATCGCAATCAAAACATAGTCTTGTACAGACTTCCACAAGGGTCGAGGAGGAGTCATAATTAATTAATAATTTACAATTTATATTTTTTTTAAAGCTTTTGCCCTTACAGGGCGTTTTAAATGCAATTATATTTACCCAGGGTGTTGCCCTGGGCTAGGAGCTTCTGCCCTTTACCTTTCCCTTCGGCCGGTGACCGTTGGTTCAGGGCGTGCTGACTATACTTTTCTGGGCGTGTGGGTTTTACCAGAATTTCTTCTGCTGCTCTGACCACTCAAATCCTTGGGTAGCCATTTTGGCTTCTAATGCCGCACGGTTCACATTGAAGTGATTACAAATCTCATCGAGTGTTTCAAACTCGTGGTCACGAAGCAGGAAGTTGATGGCGCTTACGAGCATCGGAACATCATTCATTGGTAACTTATCCATCCTTTTTATATTGATTAATTAATATTTATTATTGATTACTTGAGGCACCATGCCTCTTTCGGGGTGCAAAATTACTGCAAAATTCAGACAATACCAAAAAAAATCCCAGCAATCTTTTACCGATTGCTGGGATTTTTATAAATTATTGATGATTTACGCATTCACTGCAACTGAAATCCAGTCGAAGACGAATGAGCAAATACCGAATGCTACGATACCTACGGTGCAGATAGCAAGCGCCAACTTGGTTGAGCATGCGCTCTGGAAAGTAGGAAGCGGATTATCGCTGTGCTTGATGAACATAGCCTTCACGATGAGCAGGTAGTAGTACAAGCTGATAACAGTGTTTACCAACGCGATGAATACTACGCCGTATGCCCAGGCTCCCAATGTGGTGTGGATATCGTGTGTACCAACTGCTGCCATGAACACGAAGAACTTCGAGAACATACCAGCGAATGGAGGAATACCACCCAATGAGAACAATGCCAAGGTCATCAGGAATGCCAGACGTGGGTTGGTCTTGTACAAACCATTGTAGCTGTCCATCTGAACTGTACCGTTGTTGTGCTCCTCAATAGATGAGATGATGGTGAAGACACTCAGGTTGGCTACTACGTAAATCAATACATAGTAAGTCAGAGCGCTCACGCTCATCGCTGAGTTACCTACCACAGCCAACATGATGTAACCTGCCTGAGAGATAGAAGAGAATGCCATGAAACGCTTCAGGTCGCTCTGACGGATGGCAAACAGGTTGGCGATAGTGATAGAAAGTACAATCACGATGTAAAGCAATACGGTCCAGTACTCTACCATTGGCTGGAACACCTTCATGAGGATGGCGCAGAGAGTGAACGCTGCAGCACCCTTAGATACTACTGACAGATAACCTGTAACTGTAGTTGGTGCACCCTGGTATGAATCGGCTGTCCAGAAGTGGAAAGGAACCAAGGAAATCTTGAAACCGAGACCACTGAAGAAGAATACCATACCGGCGATGGTCAATGGTGATGCAGAGATAACCTTTGCTACATCATCGAAGTACAAAGTACCACAAGCAGCATAAAGCAGAGAGATACCGTAGATCATCACGCCACTTGAGAAAGTAGCAGTAAGGATGAACTTAGCTCCTGCCTCAGCAGAATTGTGACGGTACTTATCGAATGCTACCAAGCAAGCCATTGGCACAGATGCCATTTCGAGACCGAGGAAGAACAGGAGGAAGTGGTTGGCACTTACCATCATGTTCATACCGAGCAAGGTAGAGATAATCAGCATATAGAACTCACCCTCCTTGAAGGCTGTGTCCTCGCGGCTCAACCACTCCTTAGCCTGTACCATCACGATGAGGGTACCCAGCGCCAGGATGGTCTTCAAGACACCGGCAGCAGGACCTGTTGTGTACATGCCGCCAAATGCCTCTGTGGCTTCTGTTGGGAAGATATTGATGGCAATGTGAGCCACCATCAAGAGACATACCAGAGGATTGAACCACTTACGGTCTGCGCTCTTGGAACTGCAGAAGTCAGCAATGAAAGTGATCAACAGAACTACCATCAGGGTAGCTTCTGGAATCATATTTAAAAATTGACTGTAATTCATTTCTTCTGATATTTATTACATGATTACACTAAAGATAGGACCTACAGCGTCCATGATAATCTTCTCTGCCCAGAGTGGGAACATACCGAGACCTGCAACGCAGGCGATAAGACCTGCTACAGCGATACGCTCGTCCCAGGTAGCATCGTGAAGTTTCTCCAACTTAGGACTAGGAACCTTCTGATAAAGGATCTTACCAACACAACGCAGGATGTAAACCGCTGTTACTACGATAGAGGTACATGCGATGATGGTACATACACGATGGAACATATCTGCATTCTGGAAGGCACCTACGAAGATGGTCATCTCGGCTACGAAACCAGAGAAACCTGGCAAACCGAGGTTAGCCAAACCAGCTACTGCATAACCTACTGAGAGGAATGGAATAATCTTCATCAAACCACCCAGGTAACGTACGTCACGTGTACCAGCCTGATGGTAAATCATACCGATAACGGCGAAGAAGAGGGCGGTCATCAAACCGTGAGACAACATCTGGAGGATTGCACCAGTAGCAGCTGTCTCGGTCATCATACAGAGAGCGAAGAGCACCATACCACAGTGAGATACTGATGAGTAAGCGTTGATGTACTTCAAGTCGGTCTGTACACATGCTGACAAAGCACCATATACGATAGAGATAGTAGTCAGTACGAGGAACACCTTGATCCAGAATCCGTGAGTAGCAGCTGGCAAGAGGAACATGGCGATACGGAAGCATCCGTAACCACCAAGCTTCATCAATACACCGGCGTGCAACATAGATACGGCTGTTGGCGCACTGGCGTGACCATCAGGAGACCATGTATGGAATGGGAACAGCGCACCGAGGATACCGAAACCGATGAAGAGCAATGGGAAGAACACGTTCTGCACACTCTCTGGAATCGCATGAGCACCATTGGTATGGTGAGCGATATCGAGGATTTCGAAGGTCTGAGCACCACTGTAGAAGTAGATTCCCAGGATACCGATAACCAAAAGGGCTGAACCACCCATCAACATCAAAGTCAACTTCATGGCTGAATACTCCTTTGCACCACTACCCCATACACCGATGAGGAGGTACATAGGAATCAGCGCAACCTCATAGAACATGAACATAGTGAACATGTCGATTGAGATGAAGAAGCCATATACACCGATGCTCAGGAGTGTGAACCAGAGGAAGTATTCCTTCTTCATTGGTTCCATCTGCCAGGAAGCAAATGTACCGGTGAACACGATGATTGAAGTCAGGAGAAGCATCACCACTGAGATACCATCCACACCGAGTGAATAGTTGATGTGCAATGGTTCAAACCAAGGCACACAGTAGGTGAAGAGCATCGGAGCTTGGTCGGCTGGCATTGTCTCACGAGCTTCGAGAAATGCAAACACCAAATAGATGGAGAGACCGAGCAATACGCTGGCACCTGCTACCATCACACCACGAACCTGCTTGTCGTTGCGTGCCAACCAGAGGCCGAGCAACATCAGGAGTGGTACTATGACGAATATACTTAAATTCATTTCTTTTCTATTTACTTAATTGTGAGACTTTCATTAAAGAAGTGCGAGCAGGCACAATGTCAATGCTACGGTACCGGTGAGGAACCAGATAGCATAGCTGCGAACATCACCACTCTGCCATGGGCGGATGGTTTCACCTGCCTCCTGTGTACCCCAAGCCATGAAGTTGAAGGTACCATCGATAACGCGACGGTCGAACCATGCGATTGGCTTTGAGAAGCAACCGAAGACAATCTTGTGGGTGAAGAACTGCCAAGCATCGTCGATATAGAAACGGTTCAAGGCTGCCTTGTGCAACTTAGGCATCTTCTTAGCCAAAGTGTCTGCCAATGGAGTCTTCTTAGGAGCATACATGTAAGTAGCCAGACCGATACCGATGATAGCAACGATAACAGAGGTTGTTGCCACACTCATGTCGATATGGATATCGTAGCTCTGACCTGTTGCAGATACGAAGTGACCGAATGGAATCAAACCGCAGAGGCAAGAGATGATGGCGAGGAATACCAATGGACCCCACATCACGAAAGGAACCTCCTGTGGCTTGCGACGGTTCTCAGGATCAAGCTCATAGTAGCTCTGTCCCCAGAAGATGACGTAGTAGAGACGGAACATGTAGAATGCTGTCATACCGGCAACCACTGTCATGAACCAGCCCATAAATGGAGAGAACTGGAAGCATGCTGAGATAATCTCATCCTTTGACCAGAAACCTGCGAATGGAGGAATACCTGCAATCGCCAAGCAACCGATGAGGAAACAGATGTTGGTAATAGGCATGTACTTGTGCAGACCGCCCATGTAATCCTTGAAGTTGCTGCCGATGATGACGATGATGGCACCAGAGCAGAGGAAGAGCAATGCCTTGAACATAGCGTGGGTAAACAGGTGGAAGATACCAGCCATGTAACCCAAACCACCATGGTGGTTATCTACTGCGAAGCAGACACCGAGCGCTACGAGCATGTAAGCAATCTGAGAGATAGTAGAGAAAGCCAGACCACGCTTGATATCACGCTGGCAGCAAGCTACGGCTGCTGCATAGAATGCGGTGAAGGCTGCAATGTAAGCTACATAGTGAAGAGTCTCAGGAGCATACTGTACCCAGATTGGGAAGAGGCTGGCTACCTGATATACACCGGCTACAACCATGGTAGCGGCGTGGATCAACGCAGAAACAGGAGTTGGACCCTCCATCGCATCTGGCAACCAGATGTGCAATGGGAACATCGCACTCTTACCGGCACCACCGATGAACATGAGGAACAACGCTGTTGGCATTACCCAAGCTGCACCTGCCAAAGCAGAGTTGAGCTCTGGCTGAGCATTCAAGTCATAGTTGAAGGTTCCTACGTAGAAGCTGTAGAACAGGATACCGATGAGGAAGAAGAGGTCAGCGAAACGGGTTACGATGAACGCCTTCTTGCTGGCATGAACTGCAGCATGCTTTGGATAGTAGAAACCGATGAGCAGGTATGAGCAAACACCCACCAACTCCCAGAACAGATACATCTGGAAGATGTTGGTAGCTACTACCAGGCCCAACATAGACATGGTGAAGAGGCTCAGGTAAGCGTAGAAACGCTGCATACCCTTCTCGTATTCCTCAACCTTGTAGTTCTCATCACGCTCAGCCATATAGCCGAAGCTGTAGATGTGAACCATGAAGCTGACGGTGGTAATCACGATGAGCATCAATACAGAGATTGGGCTCAGACGGAAACCGATGTTGAAGGTGAGCAACTCAGTAAACTTCAACCATGTGAAATTAAATACGGTAACAGTTGGGTACATACCTGTAGAGGCATCACGACCCACTGCAAAGAAGTACTCGTATGCTGTATAGACAGACATCGCGAATACACAGCCCATCAATACGGTACCGATGAGTGCTGCTACCGGTCTTTTCATCTTCATACCCACAAGTCCCAGAACCAGGAAGCTCAGGAATGGCAGAAGAAGTATCAAAAATGCATAATTGTATTCCATTGTCTTTTAGAATTTCATGTTTTCAATACTGTTCACCTGGTCACTGTGATAGTTGCGGTAA
>ERZ1031984.1-NODE-1-length-111344-cov-40.277017_pt1 | contig 111344 bp, 93 predicted proteins | sample MGYA00518166_ERZ1031984 | MGnify/ENA primary metagenome ERZ1031984 (study PRJEB33719, sample SAMN04261288) | wastewater metagenome | biome: rural village; feature: human; material: feces | host: Homo sapiens | place: El Salvador | collected 2013-01-14 ... | reverse complement strand
TTAATATAAGTTATTGATTTACAGACGATTAAATATTAATTTAACGCAGTATTGAGCAAAGAGTTCTCCTTTTAAGTCTTGCAGCTATGTGGATATTGCCAACAAAGGATATTCTGTAGCAATGTTGGTAAAGGGAATGCAATCTCATCGAGAAATAAAGTTTATTCTTACACCAAAGGAAGTAAAAAATGCTCAAAATCAACCAAAGCCAACGCCAAGAGAAGAACTGGATTTGTATTTGAATGAACTTAATAAGAATATCCTTGTTGATCTTGAAGATGGGCTGCTGTCTGCTCATGCAAGGATACAAGGACAAATTTGTGTTGTTGTCTATACCATAGATGAGAATAAGCTTGATATTTCAGGGTTTGAAAAAAGTAAAGAGTCTATGAGGGTAGAACTCAAAAATGAGTTTATGGTCAAGGGTGATTTGATAAAGTTAGCTTCCCTTCTTGCTCCTTTGGGTATGTCATTTAGAATTTGCTATGTTGGTAACTTGTCTAAAAAACAAGTGTCAATTGATATTTCTTCTTCATATATCCAAGAAGTTCTTGATAATGCAGTAGCTAAGATAATTAAATCACAAAATAAGCAAACAGAATAAAATATACGGTTATGACATTTTTCAATTCAATTAAAATGTGTTACATGAAGTCTTTTGATTTTAAGGGAAGAGCTTCAAAGAGTGAGTATTGGTGGTTTTGGCTGGTTCAGGTCCCTATTACTTTTATAGCATTGGGGGCTTGGAACTCTGAAAAGTTTGATGTGCTGTCGGGAGTGTTTTTAGGGATTACTATAGCCTCTATTCCTGCTAACCTTTCTTCTATGGTACGTAGATTTCATGATGCGGGATTAAGTACTAAGCAATGTCTAAAGAAATTGTCTTATGCGGTAGCCCCATTCCTTTTTGCTGTCAATTTAATGACAAAGATCGATCCTTTTTCTTCTTTTGCTGTAGTACTCTTAATAGCATTATTATTTTCGGCAGTCTCATTTTTCCTGTTGTTCATCATATTGATAGGAGACAGTGTATATGAAGATGAAGAAGAGGAATAAGGGATAAAGTCGTTCGCAAGCCTTGCGAATAAAAAAAGCAAGGCTTTCTGATACAATTTATCAAATTTTTGATTAATTTTGCAATCGATACTAATAGATGCTACTATAATATGGGAAATGATACAGAAAATATAAAGATATTATGCATCGGTGTCGGTTGGGCTGGCACTAATGTAATCAATCGTATGAAGGATATTGGTATTCCGAATGCAGAGTTTCTGACATTTGGAGGATATCGCTATGACTATAGTCATACCGAAATTCCTCATTATAATCTTATAGAAGTCAATGAAATAGATAGCTTGCCTAATGGTTCTGGGCCAAAGGTCTTTGAAAGGTTGGCTAATAATGTTGCCGATGATATAAAGGAAGTTCTTTTGTATCATTTAAACTCTCGTAAGTTAGAAAATGAAAAAGTGTAAATATTGGATAGTTGTACTGCTACAGCTGTGCTTTCTTTCTATCAGCTGTGGAGAAAAAGGGGCAAAACAAGTTGCTCCTGCTCAAGATCATGCCTTTTTGAAATTTGAAAATAATGAAGATGGAAAGTATTCGCAAGCGATGATTGCACAAATCATCAAACATTTTCATTTGCCAAATAATACTGTTGTAACAGATGAGGATGTTGATGCTATCTTGTTGAGAAGCGTTGATGGGGGAGATGGCATTTATGGCGGTGACGTAGTTAGCATTTGGAAGTATTATAAGAAGCAGAATGATATTCAAGAAATAGTTACGGCGCATCCTATGGCAGATTTGTTATGGTATAATCCTGATAAAAAACATGGTGTAACGATAGGGCTAGATTCTGTTTTTGTGGCAAGTGAAGCCATGCTTGTCCCTCTAAATCCTGATGTGGTAGTTGTAAATGGAACAACAGACAAGATGAATACAATTTATACTTTTATAGTAGATAAGGATTCGGGAAAGGCGATATTGTTACCATCAAATCGTGGCTGCGTAGGCTTTACATCTGAAGATGGATTACCGATCTGCCAGTCTTGTCGTCATTATTCTGAAACTAGGTTTGGTAGGTATTCTGTAGTGTCTGTTTATGATTTGGATGGAAAACTCGTCAAGGAAATGTCGTTTGAAGATTATAAAAAAGATGAGAAGTAATGACATATTCAATAGAAGAGAATCATCATTCGGGATTGGAGTTGTATTTCATGCCTCGTTTCTTTGTCTATAATCCTTGTTGTGCGGAGCCTCATACCCATGAGTTCTACCAAATTTTCGGTGTCTAAAATGTAAATTCGTTTATTCCGCTATGAAAAGCTATTGGTTGTGACGTAAGAATATAGTAATGATGATGCAAGATGTCCTTTTTTGCAATCGCCCGACATATGTCATGTAGTCGCACGGCATATGCCGTATGATTGAATGATATATGTCGTGCGATTGTATGACGATTGTCATGGTATCTATGAAAAGGCTTTCTAGCACCAAGAAATATAGGTTCTTACATTACGACATATATATTCCGTCAACAGCATTAGCCTTCATATTGTTGCTTTATTTGAATTTTTGGCAAAGTTACGAAAAATATTGGTATATGCAAAAGAAAGCAGAATAATTTGTTTTCCTTTTCGGATAAAAACATTAACTTTGCAACTAAAAGAAATGAAAAGTATGGAAAAACTGAAGAATATCAAGGCGATAGCCTTCGATGCCGATGATACGCTCTGGGCATTACAAAACTATTTCGAGGACGTGGAGCATGAGTATTGCGAGCTGCTTGCGGAATATGGAAAGGAAAAGGATATTTCTGCTGCTCTCTTCGAGACGGAGAGTAAAAATATGGCTGATTTGGGTTATGGTTGCAAGGCTTTCACCATATCCCTGGTAGAGAATGCGGTGAAGGTGAGTCATGGTAAGGTGGAGGCGAATGTCATCGCCCAAATTGTGGACTTGGGTAAGAGTCTCCTGCATCTTGATGCCAAGCCTTTGGAAGGGGTAGAGAAAACCTTGGCTTGTTTCCGTGAGATGAAGAAATATAAGCTGGCAGTCTTCACCAAGGGTGAGTTGATGGATCAGGAGAATAAGTTGTGGCGTTCGGGTCTGCAGCGGTATTTTGATGTGGTGACTATCGTGAGCGACAAGACGCCCAAGGCTTATCATCGTCTCTGCAGGGAACTGGATGTAACTCCCGACGAGCTGGTGATGGTGGGTAACAGTTTCAAGAGTGATATTGCTCCGGCATTAAAAATCGGAGCTTCGGCTGTCCATATCCCTTTTCATACCACATGGGCGCATGAAAAGACAGAGGAATTTGAACATCCCAAGCTCCGTCGTATTTCAAGATTCGAGGAACTTCTCGATATCTTATAACTCGATATTTTATAAGGGTCTTTAAAACCCTTATAAAATACTCATATAATACTTTTATTCTTCTTCTTCTTCATCTTTCAGTGATACCAAAGTCTCAACGAATGGACTGTGCCGAATGCCTCATCCTTCGGCACCTTCTTCAAGAAGCATACCGGATTATCGTCAAAGAATTACCGCATGGGGGCGGAGTCGCTTAATTTGTAAATGCTTTATACTTTTTTGCATGCGAAATTAAAATTTCTCCCCAAAAATTTGCTGGTTTCTAAGAATCTTCGTACCTTTGCAGAACCAGTACCCGCCAAGCCTCTCAACGATGCTCAAATGTGCGGGTCGTTTTATTTTTATACATTTTGAACCTTCTAAACTCATTCCTTTATGAATAGTCTTATCCCATTTCAAAAGGAATACCAATATGCAGATGCTCTTGTTCAATTACTCTTGTCAAGAGGACTTGCTATTGATAATCCCGGTAAAGCAGAACAGTACCTAAAGACGATAAATTATTATCGCCTTTCAGCATATATGTATCCATTGCTTTTAGTTCCCAAGTCAGAGCATCGGTTCAAGACAGATGCAAGTTTCCGACAGGTCATGATGTTGTATCGTTTTGACAAGAAGCTTCGTCTGTTTATGTTTAATGAAATCGAGAAAATCGAGATAGCCGTTCGTACAGCTATCGTTGATGAGTGTACATCAGCGTTTGGAGATAGCTTCTGGATGACGAATGCTTCTTATTTTATAGATTCAAATAAGTTTCTGAAGACTTTGGTTTTGCTAAAACATGAAGTAGAAAAGTCTCGTGAAGAATTTATTGCGCATTTTAAGCATACGTATTCTGATCCATATCCGCCAGCTTGGATACTGGCAGAACTCATTCCTTTGGGTGTAATGGTAAACATCTTTAATAATCTCAAGAATGCGCAAGTAAAAAAGCGGATAGCTTTACGTTTTGGATTGCAATTAAAGGTGTTTAATTCATGGATGACAATTATAACTTTAACAAGAAATTCTTGCTGTCATCATGCAAGAGTATGGAATAAGCAGAATACAATGTTGCCTATGGTTCCACATCGAACCACCCATGCTTGGATAACATTACCTTCCAATCCTTTGCGAGTTTATTATAATCTTTGTATCATTAAGTATTTCTTGGATACAATTTCGCCCAATAATGATATGGGGAAGAAGTTACGTGATTTGTTATCGGCTTTCCCTCTTGTTGATCCTGCACCAATGGGATTTCCTGAGGGTTGGGAGAACGAGGAATTGTGGAAAATCGGGTAAAGTTAAGCAAAAGATTAAAATTTATCCCCAAAAATTTGCTGGTTTCGAAAAATCTTCGTACCTTTGCAGCACTAGTACCCGCCAAGCCTCTCAACGATGCTCAAATGTGCGGGTCGTTTTATTTTTATACATTTCCCTTGCTGAGATTCTCGTATTTTCAAACGATTCTTATTTCTTTGTGAATATTGAAAATATGGGAGAAAAAGGTAAGATGTTGATAATCAGTTAATTATTGTTTTGTAGATGAATGGCGTCAAAATAGAAATCCTATAGTTGTACAACTATAGGGTATTCGCTTAATGAGAAACAAAAAATAGAGAATTCGAGATGCCCAAAACTCCCTATTTTCATTGCTAGATTCCAAGTTTACCAGTATGCAAAATTTGGTTATAAATATTGACAGAAATACCCTTTTTGGCAGGGGAAGATTACTTCTGCTCTAAATGAAATAGGCTTCAATGGCGAATGAAGCCTATTTCAATCGCACATGAAGCCTGTTTCGATAGCACATGAAGCTTATTTCATTTTTACCTCCAATTATTTAGAATTCTGCATCAAACAAGACGCTGATTTTATAAGGTATGAAGAAAATCATCAAAGAACACGAGCATTTTGAAAAGTTCATGGGCTATAAAGCACCAGAATTCAAATCTGATTCCAGAGAATTCCATGTAATATTATGGAATCTCAACTATATTTCTAACAACAAAAATGAATATGCTATCGGGCGATTATGTCTATATCTCTTCATCAATAAATCGGATGATTTCATCCTGCTGGTCGGGATGATACCAGTGGATTTCGGCATCCCGCTTAAACCAGGTAAGTTGCTTGCGCATGTATTCACGGCTGTGCGACTGGATTTGTCTGATAGCTTCATCGCGGTCTATCTCGCCGTCAAAGTAGGCAAATATTTCCTTGTAGCCCACGGTTCTCAAGGCGGTGAGACCCTTCTGTGGGTATACGCTGCGTGCTTCTGCCTCCAGACCTTCGTCCATCATCAGCAACACACGCTGGTTGATGCGATCGTACAGTTCGGCACGGTCGCGGTTCAGGCCTATCTTGATGATGCGGAAAGGGCGCTGCTTCTTTTCGGCTGTGCGGAAAGAAGTATAAGTCTTGCCGGTCTGATGGCAGATTTCAAGTGCATGAACCACGCGGCGTGGATTCTTCCTGTCTACTATCGTCCAGTGCTCCGGATCCATCTTGTGGAGTTCTTCTACCAGCGCCTCCAGTCCTTCCTCTTCCAGACGCTGTTTCATCCAAGTGCGGATGTCGTCACGAACTGTAGGGATGTCGTCGATTCCCTTGCATACAGCATCGATATACATCATGCTGCCGCCTGTAAGCAGCGCCACATCGTGATTCTTGAAGATATCTTCCTGCAGGAGATTCATCACATCAGCCTCATATTGGGCAGCGCTGTAATAATCTTCGATGTGGTGGTTTCCTACGAAATAATGCTTTACCCGCTGCTGCTGTTCGGCAGTAGGGGCTGCGGTTCCGATAGGGAGTTCGGCGAAAATCTGGCGGGAGTCGGCATTGATGATAGGTATAGCGAGATGCTCTGCCAGTGAAAGGCAAAGCTCCGTTTTACCTACACCGGTAGGACCTAAGACCACAATCAATGTTTTCATATATCATTCTTTATATTCAAGAAAAAAGCATCCTTGCTCGTTTCATAAACCTATGCAAGGATGCTCTTTTTACCTTTTTACTTTTTTACCCTTTTACTTTTATCGGATAATGCCTCGCTGAGAACTCTCTACGAAGTCGATAATGTACTGAATCTCCTTGGTAATCTCAAGATTCTTCTTGATTTCCTCGATACCTTCCTTCAATATACCCTTGCTGTAGAGCAGGCGGTAAGCCTCGTGGATGTTCTGGATGGTCTCATTGCTGAAACCGCGACGGCGCAGACCGATGAGGTTGATGCTGCAGTAGCGGGTTGGCTCCTTGCCGGCAATGATGTAAGGAGGAATATCCTGAGAGAAACGGCAACCGCCCTGGATCATCACGTAGCCTGCGATATGGCAGAACTGGTGAACGAGAACGTTGGCGCTGACGATGGCGTTGTCGTCTACTACCACCTCACCGGCAAACTTGGTAGAGTTGCCGATAATCAAGCCGCTGCCGAGCACGCAGTCGTGAGCCACGTGAACGGTCTCCATCAGGAGGTTGTTACTGCCTACTACGGTCTTGCCCTTAGAGGCTGTACCACGAGAGATAGTAACGTTCTCACGGATGCTGTTGTTATCGCCCACCTCGCAGGTTGTCTGCTCGCCCTTGAACTTCAAGTCCTGAGGCTTGGTAGAGATGCTGGCGCCTGGGAAAAATTCATTATTGTTGCCGATGCGAGCGCCCACGTGAATGGTAACGCTGTTCTGCAATACGTTGTTATCGCCCAAAACGGTGTCCTTGTCGATATAGCAGAAAGGACCGATAATGTTGTTGTCACCGAGTTTTGCCTCTGGATGAACAAACGCTAATGGACTAATCTGATTCATATTTCTATTTTATTATTACTTGTTCTTAACAATCTGTGCTGTGAAAGTAGCCTCTGCCACCACCTGGTCGCCTACGAACATATAGCCCTTCATAGAGCTGATGCCATGACGTACAGGTGCGAGGAGTTCTACACGGAAGAGGAGGGTATCGCCTGGAACCACCTTCTTGCGGAACTTCACATCATCGAGCTTCATGAAGTAAGTACTCCAGCGCTCCGGCTCCTCCAACTGGTTGAGGACGAGCAGACCGCCACACTGTGCCATCGCCTCTACCTGGAGAACGCCTGGCATCACTGGCTCTTCAGGGAAGTGACCGGTGAAGAAAGGCTCGTTGCTGGTTACATTCTTTACGCCCACGATGCTGTTAGGACCCATAGCAATGACCTTATCGACCAGCTGCATAGGGTAGCGGTGAGGCAGGAGCTGACGGATGCGGATATTATCCATGATTGGCTCCTCGTTAGGATCGTAGATAGGAGCCTGAATCTCGTGCTTGCGAATCTCCTTGCGCATGAGGCGGGCGAACTTGTTGTTTACGGTATGGCCTGGACGCGTAGCGATGATGCGGCCCTTGATAGGCTTGCCGATGAGTGCCATATCGCCGATGATATCGAGCAGTTTATGACGTGTACATTCGTTCTCCCACTGCAATGGACGGTGCTGGATGTAACCCAACTTGTTGGCATCCATGTGAGGCACCTTGAGATGGTCGGCGAGCTGGTCGAGCTGAGCCTGTTCTACCTGGCGCTCGTAGATAACGATGGCATTGTCCAGGTCACCACCCTTAATGAGGTTAGCCTGGAGCAGAGGCATGATGTCGCGTACGAAAACGAAGGTACGGGCTGATGCAATCTCCTCTGCGTATGTCTCCATCTTTTCGAGAGTAGCAAACTGGCTGTTGATGAATTTGCTCTCGAAAGAACACATGGCTGTGATGCTGAAGTCCTCGTCAGGAAGGATGGTGATGACAGACCCATTATCATCTTTCACCTCAATCTTATGACGGATGATGTAGTAGTCTTTCTCAGCATTCTGCTCCTGGATGCCTATGCTCTGGATCTTCTCTACATACGGAGCAGCAGAACCGTCGAGGATAGGGAACTCAGGACCGTTTACCTGGATGAGACAGTTGTCGATGCCGAGGGCATAGAGTGCTGACATACCATGCTCGATGGTAGAAACGCGGATATCGCCCTTACCGAGTACGGTACCGCGCTGTGTTTCAACAACGTTCTCAGCTACAGCCTGGATAACAGGCTCGCCTTCGAGGTCGATGCGCTGTATTTTATAACCGGTGTTCTCTGGTGCAGGATTGAAAGTTACGGTGAGGCTCAAGCCTGTATGCAAACCCTTTCCGCAAAGAGAGAAACTACCTTTCAGTGTCTTCTGTTTTGACATAATTATATTCATTTTTTAGGCACGGATAACACGGATTTTTTCTCTGCGTTTTCTTCGGATTCCTTACTGGCGTTAGCCTCCGCGTCATCCGTGTCATCCGTGCCTTATTATTTTTAATTGTTTTTCTTTAATTCTTCAATCTGCTTCTTCAGGTCGTTGAGTTCCTTGTACATGTCAGGCAAACGACGGAAGATAGCCTGAGACTTGAAGTAAGCGCGCTGCTCCATAGGAGGAGTTCCGATGAGCTGCTGGCCGCTCTTGAGGCTGCCCGGAACACCGCTCTGGGCACCGAGGAACACCTTATCGCCGATAGTGATGTGGCCGGCAATACCCACCTGACCGCCAAACATACACCATTCGCCTACCTTTGTACTGCCTGCTACACCTACCTGAGAAGACATGACGGTGTTGGCGCCGATGTCGGTATTGTGGGCAATCTGTACGAGGTTGTCGAGCTTTACGCCCTTGCGAACATAGGTAGAACCCATTGTAGAACGGTCAACACAAGTGTTGGCACCAATCTCTACATCGTCTTCGATGGTAACGATACCAATCTGAGGAATCTTGTCGTAACCTTCAGGACCTGGAGCGAATCCGAATCCGTCGGCACCGATTACACAACCGGCATGAAGCGTAACGTTATTGCCTAATTTACAGCCGTGATATACGGTAACGTTCGGATAGATGAGTGCATTCTTACCAATCTTCACACCCTCTCCGATGTAGGCATGAGGATAAATCTGGCTACCTTCGCCTACCTCTGCACCATCGCTGATATATGCGAAAGCACCTACATATACGCCTTCAGCCACCTTAGCCTTTGGAGATACGAAAGCCAGCGGATCGATGCCGGTCTTCTTAGGCTTCATGGATTCGTACATCTGCAGGAGCTTAGCCACACACTCGTATGCATTCTTCACACGGATGAGGGTTGTGCTGACAGGATGTTCCAATTCTACGGTTTCATCAATGAGTACGATGCTTGACTTGGTTTCGTAAACATAATGAGTGTATTTAGGGTTAGAAAGGAACGAGATAGCGCCTTCCTTACCTTCTTCGATTTTTGCGAAGGTGTTGACTGTTGCGTTCTCATCACCTTCCACACGGCCCTGAACGAACTGGGCTATTTGTTGAGCGGTAAATTCCATAATTTATCTGACTTCTAGTTTGTTTTATTTAGGTTCCCAAGGCATCATTACCTTTAGGTAACCGCAATTTGTTTGCAAAAATAGCAAAAAAGATTTAGATTCTCGACTTTATTTTGTAATATTTTGCTTTTTCGCCCCATAAAAAGGTATTTTTTAGGCGCAAAGCCTCTTTTTCAAGATACTTTGCGCCTAAATCGAGTTTTATAACTTAGCAAGTTCTGCTGCCATTTCTGCCTGCAACTCCTTAGCTTTCTGAGCTGCTACCTCAGCAAAGTCATCGCCGTTGCTGGCATAGATGATGCCGCGGGAAGAGTTGACGAGCAAGCCGCAGTCCTTGATGATGCCATACTTGCAAACCTCCTGCAGGCTGCCACCCTGTGCACCTACGCCCGGTACGAGGAGGAAGTGGTTAGGAGCCACCTTGCGGATGTCTTCGAACATCTTGCCCTGTGTAGCGCCTACTACATACATCATGTTCTCATCGTTGCCCCATTCCTGGCTCTTCTTGAGAACCTTCTCGAAGAGGCGCTCGCCCTCCTTATCCTCGGTGAGCTGGAAGTCGTGGCTACCCTTATTGCTGGTAAGTGCCAGGAGGATAACCCACTTGCCGTCATACTCGAGGAATGGCTTGACAGAATCCTCACCCATATAAGGTGCTACGGTTACTGAGTCGATATTGTACTCCTCGAAGAATGTCTGGGCATACATCTTGCTGGTGTTGCCGATATCGCCGCGCTTGGCATCTGCGATGATGAAGTGGTTAGGGTAGTGGCTGTGGAGATACTTGATGGTGTTTTCGAAGGCAATCATGCCATCGATTCCGCGGCTCTCATAGAAAGCTAGGTTTGGCTTGTAAGCCACACAGTATGGGGCTGTTGCGTCGATGATAGCCTTGTTGAATCTGAATATCATTTCGGCTTCTGCGCCCTGGATGTCTTCACTCTCGGTGATGCACTTAGGCAACTTGTTGATATCTGTGTCAAGACCTACGCACAAGAAACTCTTCTTGGCGAAAATCTGCTCTACGAGTTCTTTTCTGTTCATAATGGATTGATATGATGATTCATCGCCCCGAAGTACGGAACGATGAATCGGGGTTTTACAATTCTGTTTCTTTCAGCTTCTCTGCGTTCTCGGCTACGGTCAGGGCATCAATCATGTCCTGAATATCACCTGCCAGGAAACCGTTGAGATCGTGAGTGGTGTAACCGATACGGTGGTCGGTAACACGGCCCTGCGGGAAGTTGTAGGTACGGATCTTCGCACTGCGGTCGCCGGTAGAAACGAGGCTCTTGCGGCGGCTGGCGATATCGTCAACATACTTCTGGTGCTCACGGTCGTGGATGAATGTATAGAGGCGGCTCAAGGCACGCTCCTTGTTCTTTGGCTGGTCACGGGTTTCGGTACACTCGATGAGGATTTCCTCTACCTCGCCTGTGTTAGGGTTCTTCCAAGGATAGCGGAGACGTACACCAGACTCCACCTTGTTCACGTTCTGACCACCGGCACCTGAGCTTCGGAAGGTATCCCACTTGATATCGCCTTCGTTGATGTTCACCTCAAACTTGTCTGCCTCTGGCAATACTGCCACGGTAGCAGCTGAGGTGTGCATACGGCCCTGTGTTTCAGTAGCAGGCACACGCTGAACACGGTGAACACCTGATTCGTACTTCAATGTACCGTAAACGTCAGTACCGCTCACGGCGAAGTCGATTTCCTTGTATCCACCTACTGCGCCTTCAGAAACAGAAGTCACGCTGACGGTCCATCCCTTCGATTCGCAGTATTTCTTATACATATTAAATAGGTCGCCTGCAAAGAGGGCAGCCTCGTCGCCTCCGGCACCGCCTCGGATTTCCATCTGTACGTTCTTGGCGTCTTCTGGGTCCTTAGGTACCAGCGCAATCTTGATTTCTTCTTCGAGTTTAGGCTGCAGCGCCTCGTTCTCGTTGAGTTCTTCGCGAGCCATCTCCTTCATTTCCGGATCGCTCTCGTTGGCAAGGATGTCCTTTGCCTCCTTGATGCTATTCAGACAGTTGATGTATCGCTTGCGTGCGTCCATGATGTCACCCAGGTCTTTCCATTCCTTGGTGAGTTTCACGTAGCGTGGCTGGTCGGCGATGACATCTGGGTCGGTAATGAGGGTGCTTACTTCCTCGTATCGGCTCTCTAAGCCTTCTAGCTTCTGTAATATGTTGTTATTGTCCATTAATTTTAATTCTATTTTTAGTATTCGAATGTTCCGAATTCGCTCTTGATGGTCAGGCTGCGCTTGCCTTCTTCGATGTGACCTACAATCTGGGCATCGATGTTGAAGCTCTTGCTGATGGCGATAACCTTCTCGGCAACCTCAGGACGAACGTAGATCTCCATACGGTGACCCATGTTGAATACCTGATACATTTCCTTCCAGTCGGTCTCTGAGCAGTCGTGGATCGCCTTGAAGAGTGGAGGTACTGGGAACATGTTGTCCTTCACTACCTTGCAGTTCTCGCCTACGAAGTGAAGAACCTTGGTCTGGGCACCACCTGTGCAGTGAACCATACCGTGAACCTCTGGGCGGAGCTCGTCGAGAATCTTCTTGATGACAGGAGCGTAGGTGCGGGTAGGAGAGAGTACCAGTTCACCGGCATTGATAGGTGAACCCTCTACCTCATCAGTCAACTTATACTTACCGCTGTAAACCAACTCCTCTGGCACGGCGTGGTCGTAGCTCTCAGGATAGTTCTCTGCGAGATACTTGGCGAATACATCGTGGCGGGCAGAAGTAAGTCCGTTGCTGCCCATACCGCCGTTATACTTCTTCTCGTAAGTAGCCTGACCTGTAGAAGAAAGACCTACGATGACATCGCCTGGACGGATGTTGGCGTTGTTGATGACATCGCTGCGCTTCATGCGGCAGGTAACGGTAGAGTCAACGATGATAGTACGAACCAGGTCGCCTACGTCAGCAGTCTCACCACCGGTAGGATAGATGCCGATACCCATCTCACGCATCTCGTGGAGCAGGTCGTCAGTACCGTTGATGATAGCTGAGATTACCTCGCCTGGGATGAGCATCTTGTTGCGGCCGATGGTAGAGCTTACGAGGATGTTGTCTACGGCGCCTACGCAGAGCAGGTCGTCGGTATTCATCACGATAGCATCTTGAGCGATACCTTTCCATACAGAGAGGTCGCCCGTCTCCTTCCAGTACATGTAGGCCAAGCTCGACTTGGTACCTGCACCGTCGGCATGCATAATGTTACAATACTCTGGGTCGCCGCCCAAGATATCAGGTATGATCTTGCAGAAAGCCTGTGGGAAGATACCCTTGTCGATGTTCTTGATAGCGTTGTGAACATCTTCCTTTGCTGCGCTAACACCGCGCATCATATATCTATTGTTACTCATATTCTTACTTTGAACTTTGATCTTTGAACTTTATGATATGCTTATTTTTCCTGGTGCCAGAAATCCCATGATGCAAAGGCTTGCAACAAGAGCATTTCCAAGCCATTCTTTACTGTGGCTCCGTGTTCTTTGCCCTTCTTCATGAAGAGGGTTTCGTCGGGATTGTAGATGAGGTCGTAGAGCAGGGTGTGGCTGTCCATTGCCTCGTAAGGCAGCGCAGGACACTCGTCTACGTGTGGGTACATGCCCACTGGGGTACAGTTTACGATGACGTTATACTCCTTGATAACCTCAGGGGTGATTTTTTCGTACTGAATAGTACCCGGACGCTCGTATCGACTCACGAAGGCTGTTTCCAGTCCGAGCGATTTCAGACCGAAGTTGATAGCCTTTGAAGCTCCGCCTGTACCCAGGATGAGAGCCTTCTTGTGATAAGGCTCGATGTAAGGTTCGATGCTCTTGGTAAAACCGATTACATCGCTGTTATATCCTTTCAGATAAACATCTTCGCCTCTGTGCTCCACCTTGATCACGTTGACGGCTCCGATAGCATTCGCCTCAGGGCTTACCACGTCGAGATAGCTGATCACTTTCTCCTTATAAGGTATTGTGACGTTGAGACCCTTAAGCTCTGGATTTGAGTCGAGAATCTCGGTAAGATTTTCGATAGAAGGTATCTCGAAGTTGATGTATTGGGCATCGATGCCCTCGTTCTCAAACTTTTCGTTGAAATAGTTCTTTGAGAACGAATGCCCCAGAGGGTAACCTATGAGTCCATACTTGTCCATAATATTTTTGTTTTATTTGGTTGCGAAATAGAGTGTGCAGATGCCGAAGGTGAGTCGCTTGAACTCTGCCTTTGCGAATCCTGCCTTTTTGAACACCTCCATCATAACCTCGCCCTGAGGGAATGCCTCGATGGTCTTGTTGAGATAACTGTAGGCGCTCTGGTCTTTGCTGATGAGTTTGCCATACATCGGCAAGACAGTGTTGCTGTAGATGCTGAACAGCTGCTTCATCGGGAAACTGACCGGCGTGGTGAGTTCTACGATGCAGAGATGTCCGCCTTTTTTCAGTACCCGGCACATTTCCTTCAGTCCCTGATCCAGGTTCTGGAAGTTCCTGATACCGAAGGCTGCGGTTACAGCGTCGAAGCTCTCGTCCTGGAATGAGAGGTTGAGGCAGTCTTCCTTGGCAAAGGAGATGGTGTTTTCCAGTCCCAGCTGCTTTACCTTCTGTCTGCCTATCTCCATCATGCCGTCCGAGATGTCTGCTCCGATCAGCTGGTCGGGATGTAGCATCTGTGCGGCTAGGATGGCGAAATCGCCGGTACCGGTAGCGATGTCGAGCATCTTTTTAGGAGAGAAGGGCGCAAGACGCCTGATTGCCTTCTTGCGCCATCCCTTATCGATATCCCACGAGAGACGGTGGTTCAGGGTATCGTAGGTAGGGGCGATGTTGTCGAACATCTCCTCTACCAGCTTGCCCTTGTCTCCTGTGCCCTCGTAGGGCTTTATCTGTTCTTGCTTATACATTTATATATAGTTTACTTGTGTGCAGCAAGCCACTCGCTTACGTTCTTCTCGATGCGGGCAGCGATGTCGCCTTCCTCTGCAGCCTTGTCAAACTTCTCGCCGGTGATGTGCTCGTAGAGTTCGATGTAGCGGTCGGATACGCTCTCTGCATACTCGTCGGTAATCTCTGGCATGGTCTGGCCTGGCTCGTTCATGAAGTTGTGCTCGATAAGCCACTGGCGAACGAACTCCTTAGAGAGCTGGCGCTGTGGCTCACCCTTCTCAAACTTCTCCTCGTAACCATCTGCATAGAAGTAGCGGCTAGAGTCTGGAGTGTGGATCTCATCGATGAGATAAACCTTGCCGTCGCGCTTGCCGAACTCGTACTTGGTATCTACGAGGATCAAGCCCTGCTTGGCAGCGATTTCCTGACCGCGGGCGAAGATGCGGCGTGTGTAGTCCTCCATCACAGCGTAATCCTCTGCACTAACAATACCCTGGGCGATAATTTCTTCCTTAGAGATATTCATGTCGTGACCTTCGTCAGCCTTTGTAGTAGGGGTGATGATAGGCTCTGGGAAACGCTGGTTCTCGCGCATACCGTCTGGCAACTTCACACCGCAGATCTCGCGGCAGCCCTTCTGATACTCGCGCCATGCACTACCGGTGAGGATAGAACGGATGATCATCTCCACGCGGAAACCTTCGCACTTCAAACCTACGGTAACCATTGGGTCTGGAGTAGCCAACTTCCAGTTTGGACAGATGTCTGTAGTCGTGTCCAGGAACTTAGCTGCAATCTGATTGAGCACCTGTCCTTTGAAAGGGATACCCTTAGGCAGAACAACGTCGAACGCTGAGATTCTGTCGGTAGCGACCATCACGAGGAGGTCGTCGTTAATGTCATACACATCACGTACTTTACCGTGGTAAACACTCTTCTGTCCATCAAAATGGAAATCTGTCTTTGTTAATGCTTTCATTTTACTTTGAACTTTGAATTTTGAACTTTGAACTTTATGATATGCCTTGCGTAATCATTCTGTTCATTCTTAATTCTTATTATTTTGAATTATCTTTTTCTGCTTTCTGAGCTTCCCGTGCTTCCGCTCTCTCCTTGTCATACTTGTCGTATGCGTTGACGATGCGGGTTACGAGTTTGTGGCGCACGATATCCTTCTGTCCCAGCTTCACCACTCCGATGCCTTCCACACCGTCCAGAATCTTGAGCGCCTCCTTCAGTCCGCTTCGCTGTTCGCGTGGCAGGTCAATCTGTGTCAGGTCGCCGGTGATAATCATCTTGGTGTTCATGCCCATACGGGTTAGGAACATGCGAATCTGTTGGGAGGTAGTGTTCTGCGCCTCGTCGAGGATGACGACGGCATCGCTGAGTGTGCGTCCGCGCATAAAGGCGAGCGGAGCAATCTGGATAATGTGCTTTTCCATCATATCCTGCAGCTTTACGGCAGGTATCATGTCTTCCAGCGCATCGTAGAGCGGCTGGAGGTATGGGTCAATTTTGTCTTTCATATCGCCAGGCAGGAAACCGAGTTTTTCGCCGGCTTCTACGGCTGGTCGTGAGAGGATAATTTTCTTGATGGCTTTCTCCTTGAGGGCCTTTACGGCAAGGGCGATGCTGAGATAGGTCTTGCCGGTACCGGCTGGTCCCACGGCAAATACCATGTCGTTCTTCTCGTAAGCATCTATCAGCTGCTGCTGGTTTTCGCTGCGGCTCTTGATAGGTCGGCCACTGATGCTGTATACCAGCACGCCTTTCACGCTGTCCGCCTTGGTCTGTTTTCCTTTCACGATGTCCAGGATGTCTTCATCATTGAGCATGTTGTATTTAAGCAAGTGCTTGCGCATCTGCTCAATATCCTCTTCCACCTTTGCCATTTCCTCCTCGTCGCCGAGCACACGAATCACGTTGTCGCGTGCCACGATACGCAACTTAGGATACAGCGATTTAATCATCTGCAGGTGGGCATTGTTCACACCGTAGAACATCACTGGATCGATATCTTCGAGTACAATATGTTTCTCTATCAAAATGTCTTAATTCTATAAAGTTTAAACTATCCTATCTAATATTTTGTTATATAACGCTGCAAAATTACTACTTTTCCATGAAATGAGCAAATTTCGGCGAATAAAACATTCTTTAAATATTAAAAAAGCTATTTTTTCGAGAGTTTTTGTTACCTTTGCAGCTAAATTTGGCGATACGTTTCCCGTTTTGCCTGAAGAATATAGAATATTATTTCGTGAAAATAAGATAATTATGAAGATTAGTAAGAATAGATATTTACAGGGTTTTGGTATTGTGGTTTTGCTTTTGGCGCTGGTGAGAGTCATCTTCCCGGGGGTGGCAAAACCGAAAACGGCGGCTGCTGATGCGGCTGATTCTACATTAGTGGCTGCGAAGGATTCGGCTGCTTCTGATGCTTCTTCTGCTGAGATTTCTGATGCTCCAGCTGGTGCTGATGGAAATGTGGCTGAGGACCTGAAGAAGGATGAACTCTCTGTTATGCCTGATACGGCACAGAGCGGCAAGCCTTCTATCTTCTTCGACAAGGATGGCAAGGAGGTGAAGCATCGTATCTTCTCGGTGCCTCATTTCGGCAATACTTTCCCCGACCAGCAGGATGTGCAGATTCTGGCAGCTACAAAGCACGGCGTGAAACCGGTGCAGAACCGTCTGGAGGCGGAGAACAGCAAGGGCAAGCTGGTGTATGTGGGCAGCAATCCTTTCTTTTATGTCGACAAGCTGAACAACAGTATTCCTTACCTGGTGCCTCGCGCCTCTGTGCTGCTCCAGGATATTGGCAGGGCTTATTTTGATTCGTTGCAGATCAAGGGCATCCCGCTGCATAAGATTATCGTGACGAGCATTCTGCGCACCAAGGATGATGTGGCGAAACTGCGTACCCGAAACGGCAATGCTACCGAGAATTCGTGTCATCTCTATGGTACTACCTTCGATATCTGCTACAACCGCTACAAGCAGATTCAGACCCGTGAACAGCCTCGCCGACAGGTGCAGAATGATACCCTGAAATGGGTGTTCTCCGAGGTGCTCCGCGATTTCCGCAACAAGAACCGCTGCTATATTAAATATGAGGTGAAGCAGGGCTGCTTCCATATCACCGTGAAGTAGCTCCTATCCTATCAGTAGAGCAGTATTCCAACTGGGAATGAGGCTTACGTAAACTTTAACTGAGCCTCAGATGAATACGAAATAAGCCTTACTTGAACACCGGACCAACTGGTCCCGGATGCCAAGTAAGGCTTATTTGTTTATTTAATTCTTGATTCTCTTCAAATCTGCTTCTTCTCCCACTATCCAGATGATGTCTCCCTTCTTGAAGACTCGGGTAGGGGATACGTGCGTCAGATTCTCACGACCTTCTTCCAGTCCTACAACCATGCAGTTGTACCGGTCTCTGATACCGCTTTCGATGAGCGTCTTGCCCAGGAATTCGCTGGAAGAAGAGATGATGAGCTGGCTGAGTTTCATCTCGCGCTTTTCTATTTCAGCCTCCTCAGGCAGCAGGTCGCTCTGCAGGGCGGTGTTGAATTTCTGCAGCTGGTCGTCGTTTCCGATTACCTGCAGTTTGTCGCCCGGGAAGATGATCATGTCGCCGTTCGGGATGTTCAGCCGGTGAGAGCCGCGGTGAATGCTGCTCAGGTCTACACCGAACCGCTGGCGCAGATGCAGCTCTCTCAGCGATTTGCCTGTCCAACTGCTATCTTCAGGCACTTCAAATTCGCTGATATGGATATCCCGGTCTAGCAGTCTGCCCTCGTAGAGCGGCCGCTTTTCGCCGTTCACCTGAGCCGCAATATCGCGCGAACGCAGGTTGTGGACGAAGACGCGCTCCATCACGATACTACGCTTCTTGATGCGGCGGGATGCCAGCATCAGCATCACCACGGCGGCACCGATGCAGACAATCAGCGCATTGGTAAAGCGCGACAGGAAATTGATGATGTAGAAGATGAAAGCCAGCGCTATCATGAAGCGCACGAACACCGTAAAGAGCAGCGGCACGCGGTTGATGCTGCTCTCCACCCAGAGGCGTTTCCACTCGGCACTGTGGTTCTTCTTCATCACGATGGCGCGCAGGAAAGGTGAGATGAATAGGACGGTAAGCAGACCGGTGATGGCGTTGGCATACCAGTGGAGATGCCAGCCTGGCAGCAGATTGCGCATCAGTGGCAGCACGAAGGTGAACATCAGGGCGATGACGGCTGCCGAGAGGATGGAGTAGGCGGTGGTGTTGACCAGCATCTGGCGGATCAGCGATTTCCACTTGCTCTGCTGCTGCGTCTGGGGATGACTCATCGCGAAATGGTTCAGAATATGGATGAGCTTGTCGGGCAGATGTTTCTCCATCACCTGATAGGTAGGTGTGGCAAGACGAATCATATAAGGTGTAAGGAAGGTGGTGATGACGCTCACCGCTACCACTACCGGATAGAGGAACTTGCTGATGACGCCGAGCGACAGACCCAGCGAGGCGATGATGAAAGAGAACTCACCAATCTGAGCCATCGAGAAACCGCAGCGCATCGCCGACTTCAGCGACTCGCCTCCGAGCATGAAGCCGAAGGTGCCGAATATCGCCTGACCTACCAGTATCGTGCCCACCAGGGCGAGAATAGGAACGGCATATTCTACCAGAATCTTCGGGTCTACCAGCATACCTACCGATACGAAGAAGATGGCTCCGAAGAGATTCTTTACCGGTTCTACAAGTTTGATAATCTTCTCTGCCTCAATGGTTTCTGCCAGTATGCTGCCCATGACGAAGGCTCCGAAGGCGCTGCTGAACCCCACCTTGGTGCTCAGTACCGCCATGCCGCAGCACAGACCCAGCGAAACGATGAGTAGGGTTTCGGCATTGATAAGTTTCCTCACCGAACGCAGGAACCACGGAATGGCGAAGATGCCCACGATGAACCATACGCCCAGGAAGAAGCCTATCTTCACGATAGAGGCAAGCATCTGCCCGCCGTCTGGACTGCTTCCGCTCGCTATCGCCGACAGCATCACCATCATCACGATAGCCAGGATATCTTCCAGTATCAGCACGCTCATCACCATCGAGGCAAACTTCTGGGTGCGCAGCCGCATGTCATCGAATGCCTTATATATAATAGTGGTGGAGCTCATGGCGAGCATACCGCCCAGGAAGATGCAGTCCATCCTTCCCCAGCCGAAACTGTGGCCTACGCTGATGCCCAGCATCATCATGCAGAACACGATGACCACGGTGGCGATGATGGGAGAGGCACCCATCTTCACGATTTTCTTGAACGAGAAGTCAAGACCGAGCGAGAAGAGGGTGAAGATGACACCGATGTCGGCCCAGGTCTGGATATCCGTCTCGTCGACTACCGACATGGTGTAGGACATGTGTGGCGAAACCAGGAATCCCGCCATGATGTATCCCAGCACCAGCGGCTGCTTGAGCCTTTTGAAGATGAGGGTTACGATGCCTGCTACCATCAGGATGAGGGCGAGGTCTTTTACTAAAAATGGAATTTCAGCCATATTTTTCTGTTTATGAAAAAGGGGAATTTAGATGTGTCTAAATTCCCCATATCTGTATTAGTCATTAAATTCTTCTGTGATTTCCGCTATCTTCACGATGGTCTTCACTACCTTCTCCATTACCTGGATGCTCACAAACTCGTGAGGGCCGTGGAAGTTGACACCGCCGGCGAAGATGTTAGGACAAGGCAGACCCTTGAAGCTCAGCTGGGCTCCGTCGGTACCGCCGCGGATAGGTTCTACGCGAGGTGGAACGCCGCTCTCCTGCATCGCTCTGAGCACGATGTCGATGACGTGCATGTTAGGATCAATCTTCTCCTTCATGTTATAGTACTGGTCGTAGATAACCGCCTTAACGGTTCCGTCGCCATACTTCTCGTTCATCTTGTTCACGCAGTCCTCGATGAAGTCCTTGCGGTCTTCAAACTTGTTGCGGTCGTGGTCGCGGATGATGTAGCTGAGCTTTGCCTCCTCGCAGCGGCTCTCGATGCCGATGAGGTGGTAGAAACCCTGGTAGCCTTCAGTCTGCTCAGGAGTCTCGTTCTCAGGAATCATGTTTTGGAATTCCACAGCCAGTCGGCTTGCATTCACCATCTTGCCCTTGGCATAGCCTGTATGAACGCTCACGCCCTTGATGATGATTTTAGCTCCGGCAGCATTGAAGTTCTCATATTCCAGGTCGCCCAGGTCGCCGCCATCTACGGTGTAAGCCCAGTCGCAGCCAAACTTCTCTACGTCGAAATGATGTGCACCCATACCGATTTCCTCGTCAGGATTGAAACCTACTCGGATGTCTCCGTGCTTGATTTCGTCGTGGTCGCGCAGATAGCACATAGCCTGTACGATTTCAGCGATGCCCGCCTTGTCGTCAGCACCCAGCAGGGTAGTACCGTCTGTCACGATGATATCCTCTCCCTTGTGAGCCTTCAGCTCTGGGAAAGTCTCAACGCTTGAGATGATGCCCGGGCTCAGCTCGATGTCGTTGCCGTCATAGTTCTTGATGACGCGCGCCTTTACATCCTTTCCGCTGGCATCAGGCGATGTATCCATGTGTGAAATAAATCCGATGGTAGGAGTCTTTTTCTTGGTATTGCTCTTCAGAGTGGCATAGATATAGCCCATGTCATCCATTTCGACATCGCTCAGTCCTTCGTCCTCAAGTTCCTTCTTCAGGTACTTGGCAAATTCGAGCTGTTTTGCCGTACTAGGCACGCTGGTCGATTCTTCGCTCGACTGTGTGTCGAATTTCGTATAGTTTATAAATCGTTCTACTAAATCCATGTTTTCAATTATTAATCATTTCTGTTGTTTCGGGTGATCTCGGTGGGATTCAAACCCACGACCTTCAGAACCGGAATCTGACGCTCTATTCAGCTAAGCTACGAGACCCTCTTTCTGACGCCCGTTTCTCCGGTTGTATGACATCGAAACGGAAGTCGACTGCAAAATTACTGCTTTTATTTGAAATAACCAAATATTTGGGGCAGATTTTTTCATATATATAATGTGTATTTGCAAATTGTTCTACAAAATGCTACTAAAAAACTTAAAAATGCTATCATTTTGCGAAAAAATACGGAAAAATGCTTGCAGATTAATTATTATTTTGTACCTTTGCAGCGCAAATACTAAATATGAAATAAAAATGAGCAATTTGATAAAACCTGAAGGGTACAAGGCGCTGCTGGATATGCGCCAGACCGAAATGGGTATTAAAATGATAAAAGAATTCTTCCAGCAAAACCTGAGCACCGAGCTCCGTCTGCGTCGTGTTACCGCTCCGCTCTTCGTATTGAAGGGTCTTGGTATCAATGATGACCTGAACGGCGTAGAGCGCCCTGTAAGTTTCCCTATCAAGGATTTGGGCGAAGCCCAGGCTGAGGTGGTTCATTCTCTTGCCAAGTGGAAGCGACTGACGCTTGCCGAGTATGAGATTGAGCCTGCTTATGGCGTATATACAGATATGAATGCCATCCGTGCTGACGAGGAGCTGGATAATCTTCATTCGCTCTATGTTGACCAGTGGGACTGGGAGGCTGTGATTACCAAGGAAGACCGTACCATCGCCTTCCTCGAGAATATCGTGCGCCGCATCTATGGTGCCATCCTGCGTACCGAGTTCCTGGCTTGCGAGCATTATCCTCAGCTGAAGCCTTTCCTGCCTAAGGATATTCATTTTATTCATGCGCAGGATTTGCTCGATATGTATCCAGACCTTTCTCCTAAGGAGCGTGAGGATGCTATCTGCAAGAAGTATGGCGCTGTATTTGTAGAGGGCATCGGAGGCAAGTTGAGCGATGGCAAGAAGCATGATGGCCGAGCTCCTGACTATGATGACTGGAGCACCGTGGCTGAGAACGGCAAGATGGGACTGAATGGTGATATCCTCATCTGGTATCCTGTTCTGGGTCGCAGTTTCGAGCTCAGTTCTATGGGTATCCGTGTTGACAAGGAGAGTCTGCTGCGTCAGCTTAAGCTGGAGGGCAAGGAGGATAGAGAGAAGCTTTACTTCCATCAGCAGCTCCTGAACGACAAGTTGCCTCTGAGCATTGGTGGCGGTATCGGCCAGAGCCGTCTGTGCATGGTATTGCTTCATAAGGCTCACATTGGTGAGATCCAGGCTAGCATCTGGCCTGAGGAGATGCGCAAGGAGGCTGAGGAAGCGGGCATGAACCTCATTTAAGCTTTTCTGCCGGTGCGTCATGGTGTGTACTGTGATGTGCTGCATATTCAGTTGATCTTTTTAAGATAATAATAATTTGCTTACGAAGGCTCCCGGTGCTTTTCTGCATCGGGGGCTTTTTTGTTTTACGACCTTGAGGCTGTGTTTTACAGCCTCAAGGTCTGCGCTTCATGGAAAAAATGAATACGGTGCAAAAGTACAACAAAATCTCTGAACCGCCAAAATTCACCCTGCAGAGTTATGTTAAACCGATTTTAACATTCCGGCTTTCGTAGTTAAACAAAAAAAGTCGTAGAGTTGCGGGGGAGAAAACTATATTTTGTAAAATGTTTCTCTGTGTGTTTTGAGCAAGAAAACAATGAGATGCTATGAAAAAAGCCATTTCTTCTGACTACTTCCTTTTTACCCAGAAAGCGTTACAGTGTGACAGTTGTGACAGTTGTGACAGTTTTCAGCGCCTACCCCTCCTTCCCTTTCTTTAGAGGTAAATTATTATATATAAATTTATATATAATAATTTAAATATATATACTTATAATTTGATAGCTGCAAACTCGCAATATACCCCCTCCGCTGAAAACTGTCACAACTGTCACAACTGTCACGCTGTAACACCCTTTGGTCTTTCACTCTTATGTATCTCTTAGAGCTCCAAGTTTCGATATTTGTAAAAACAATTTTCTCCACTCCGTATAGGTTGTCCTACATGGAGTGGAGAATTTCGTATCGTGTGGAGTATCTTCTATGTCATGACCAGATCCAGGTCCTTTGTGAGTTTTTTCATCGCAGGGTTCTTCTCCATAAGAAGTTCCAGAACTTCATTCTTGGTCAGAACCTTGCCTACCTCTTCCTGGTCGGCAAGTCGGTAGGTGATGCTCAGTTCGCTGTTGTGAAGACCTAAGACGAAAGTCTTGAGAATGCGGTTCTTGATGTTCAAAACGTCGTCTAGCAAGAGCTGGTTGTTGATGATAACCTCTATCTGCGGATAGTTGGTTATCTTCGGTACAATACTCTTCATGCGGTTGGCTAAGCCTATGAAATCCAGCTTGTTCTGCATTCTCATACACATACTGAACCATGTTGCTTCCACCTGCTCCTGGGTGAACTCGTTCTGGTCGCCCGTGATGGTCGCTTTTTCCTCATTGGTATCATCATACGGACTGTGCAGGCGGCGCTGGTTCTCCTCCTTCTTCTTCAGGTTAGAGAAGGTCATGCCGATGCCGCCCAGCTTGATATTCTTGAGTCGTGGCTTGTGAGGCGATGCAGCATCAGTAGCAGCTCCGGCAGCGGCTGAGCCTTCTGGAGAGGCAGATGCGGCTGCGGTGGCAGATGCAGAATAAGATGCAGCATTGGAGGCTGCAGAAGCGGCTGTCGGTGCCCCTGACGAAGGCACAGCAGTAGCTGTAGCAGCAGACGCTCCCGGCTGTGATGACCGTTTTTCGCTGCTGCCAGAAGGCTCAGAACCTGCACCCTGAGAGGCAAGCTTAGACTGAGCCAGGAGTTTCTGAAACAGGGATTTTAATCTATTGGGCGTACGCCCCGCACTAGGCACATCCTGATCCTCGGGCTGCGTAATCTGGCCTATCTGTATCAGGGTGAGCTCTACCAGTAATCGCTTGTTGCTGCTGGCGCGGTAATGGATATCGCACTGGTTCATCAGTTCCAGCGCCTTATATAAGAAAGGTGTAGGTGCCTTCTGGGCCTGAGCCTGGAACTTGGCTTTCTGGTCGTCGCTGGTTTCGAGCAGAGGCAGGGTCTGAGGATCCTTCGCCATCATCACATTGCGCACATGCTGGGCTAGCCCCTGTATCATGTTGCCGCCATCGAAACCGCGGCTCAGAATGCCGTCGAGTGTTACCATCATCTCGGCCACCTTATTCTCCAGAGCCAGGTCTACCAGACGGAAATAGTTGTCGCTGTCGAGTACGTTCAGGTCCTCGATCACCTTCTGGTAAGTGATGTTGCCCATGCAGAAGCTGGCAGCCTGGTCGAAGATAGAGAGGGCATCGCGCATACCTCCGTCAGCCTTTTCGGCTATCACGGCGAGCGCCTGCTCTTCATATTGTATGCCTTCCTTCTCAGCCACCATCTTCAGGTGGTTGATGGTATTGGCTACCGTCATTCGCTCGAAGTCGTAAATCTGGCATCGGCTAAGGATGGTAGGCAGAATCTTATGCTTCTCGGTAGTGGCGAGGATGAAGATGACATGCTGAGGTGGCTCTTCCAGCGTCTTGAGAAAGGCGTTGAAGGCAGCTGTAGAGAGCATGTGGACCTCATCGATGATAAACACCTTATACTTGCCTACCTGAGGCGGGATGCGGGTCTGCTCCATCAGAACCTTAATCTGGTCAACACCGTTGTTGCTGGCGGCATCTAGCTCGAAGATGTTGTAGGAACGCTGCTCATTGAAGGCACGGCAGCTCTCACATTCGTTGCATGCCTCGCCGTCTTCACGAGGATGCTCGCAGTTGATTGCCTTCGCAAAAATGCGGGCACAAGTGGTTTTGCCCACACCTCTCGGACCGCAGAAAAGATAGGCGTGCGCCAGCTTGCCGCTCTTCACTGCATTCTTTAAAGTGGTGGTCAATGCACTCTGTCCGACAACCGAATCGAAGGTCATCGGACGGTACTTTCTTGCAGAAACTATATACTCTTCCATTATTTTTTCTTAATTGATGATGCAAAGATAACAAAAAAATATTATCTTTGCAAACAAATTCGGAAGAAATGAGTAAAAAACTTGGTATTATATGGAATTATCTCGCTCATTATAAGTATCTTATAGTGATTGTAGCGGGTGTTCTGGTAGTTGGTGTAGTTGACGACAACAGTGTAAGACAGCACATTAAGTACCAGATAGAGATAGCTACGCTCCGTTCGGAGATAGAAAAGTATCGTGAGCAGTATGAAAGCGACAAGCATACCCTGCGCGATATGCAGCATGGTGCGCGGGCATTTGAGAAGATAGCCCGCCAGCGTTATTTCATGAAGGCTGATGATGAAGACATCTTTGTATTGAGTTCGGATATTCCGGAAAAAACTAACGAACAAGACGAAAATGAAACAATTGAGTAAACTGGAAAGTGCTATTTTCTTGCTGGGCGGCGTGCTGATGGTTGTCGGTGCGGCTTGCTTCGCATTTGGTTTTTCACATCCGCAGCTGGTGCAGGTAACGAGCTGGGGGTTCCTGCTGGGCACCATACTCTTTAGCGTGATGCAGGCGATGCAGTTCTATGAGGGATCTTCGCTGGTAATCCACCGCCTGAAGCGCATGCAGTATGTAGCAGACATCTTCTTCGTGCTCTCAGGCATCTCGATGGTAGATACGGTGTATGCTTTCCTGCGCCGCTGGTTTGAGAATTATGAGACCTATATCACCTATTTCTATAATAAGTGGGTAGTCTTCCTTCTCATCGCAGCCCTGCTGGAACTGTATACCACGCATCGCATCTCTCATGAACTGAAGAAGGAAAACAATCAGTAATATAGAAAGGACGAGAAAAAAGCTTTCGGTGGCCAATAGGAGTGCAAACAAAACATAAATCTTGTAAGAATGAATTAAATTGCTGCAATTTATTTCGTCAGTTCAAATTAAGATTGTACTTTTGTTCACCGAAAGTGATATAGATAGCTTATGAATAGAATATTTTACGCATTCATTGCCTTGATGGCACTTGCATCTTGTGCCAACAGTTACGATATCTCGGGTACTTCTAACGTAAGTACTCTGGACGGACGCATGCTGTACCTTAAGATACTGGAAAACAACGATTTCAAGAACGTGGATTCTTGCGATGTAGTGCACGGACAGTTCCATTTTCAGGGTTCTGTCGACTCTATGAAGATGGCGAATATCTTCATGGATGATGACCCTGTGCTGCCGCTGGTGCTGGAGAGTGGAAGCATTACGGTGAAGCTCGATGATACACAGCAGGTGGTAAGCGGTACGCCTATGAACGATAAACTCTTCGGATTCTTCAAGAAATACCAGCAGATTCAGAATCAGTTGCGCGAACTGGTACACAAGCACGACCAGGCTATCATGAACGGTAGCGATATGGTGGCTGTCAACAAGCATCTGAACGAGGAATCCATCCGCCTCTCTGAGCAGGAAGACAAGCTCATCACTTCGTTTGTTACCGACAACTTCAACAATGTGCTGGGACCGGGCGTCTTCTTCCTCGTTACAATGGGCAACCAGTATCCGATGCTCTCTCCTTGGATTGAGGACATCATGAGCAAGGCTACCGACTATTTCAAGAATGATCCTTATGTAAAGGACTATTATAAGAAAGCTCAAGAGAATCAGGAGATTATGAACGGTACACGAGATGCGCAGAGCGGCATGCAGCCAGAGATGGAAGCGGCTCCACAGGTAAATCCTGATGCGGCTCCGGCACCTACAGCCAACGAACTGGCTGCGCCTACGATTCCTGAAAAACAGGAAGGTCAGGAGTAGAAACAGGACTCTTTCAAGGTCTTGGGCATTAACATCTTGTAAAACTCTTCATTTTATAAGTTTAGTAATATGAAATTAATCAAGAATGGAACCATTATAAATGAGGGTCGCTCTTTTGTGGGCGACCTCTTGTTGGATGGTGAATTTATCAAGGAGATATATGAAGGCGAGGCACCCCGTGGCAATTACGATGAAGTCATCGATGCCTCGGGGTGTTTTGTTTTGCCGGGTGTGATTGATGATCATGTTCACTTCCGTGAGCCGGGACTTACGCAGAAGGCTGACATCGAGAGCGAAAGCCGCGCTGCTGCCTTTGGTGGTGTGACCAGTTATTTTGAGATGCCTAACACGGTACCTCAGACTACCTCTCTGGAGGCCTGGCAGGCAAAGCGGCAGCTGGGTGCTGAGAAGAGTCATGTGAACTACAGTTTCTTCTTTGGTGCTACCAATGATAATGTAAATGATTTTGAGCAGCTCGATACGCATCGTGTTCCTGGAATCAAGCTCTTTATGGGCTCTAGTACGGGCAATATGCTGGTGGATAAATATGAGGCGCTGCAGGCTATCTTCAAGAAGGCGAAAGAGATGGATTTGCCGGTGATGACCCACTGTGAGGATACCGAAATCATTAACCGCAACATGCAGCTGGCTAAGCAGAAATGGGGTGAGGATCCTGCCGTAGAACATCATCCGGAAATACGCAGCGAGGAGGCTTGCTATCAAAGCAGCCGTCTGGCGGTGCAGTTGGCTAAGGAAAGCGGGGCGCATCTCCATATCGCTCACGTTACTACGGCTAAGGAACTGGAGTTCTTTGGTAAGGATGAAAATATTACAGGCGAGGCTGTTGTGGCTCATCTCATGTTCTCGGATAAAGATTACGCTGTGAAGGGCGCACGCATCAAATGCAACCCTGCAGTAAAGACCGCTGCTGACCGCGAAGCTTTGCGTAAGGCGCTGAGTAATGGTAAGATAACTGTAGTGGGTACCGATCATGCTCCTCATCAGTTGAAGGATAAACAGGGCGGTTGTGCCAAGGCTGCATCAGGTATGCCAATGGTACAGTTCTCGCTGGTAAGCATGCTGAAACTTGTTGACGAAAAGGTAATCAGTATCGAGCGCCTGGTTGAACTGATGTGCCATAATCCAGCCCGTCTGTTCCATATCAGTCAGCGCGGCTTCCTGCGTCCGGGGTATAAGGCAGATATCGTTGTGGTGCGCAAGGGAGAGCCTTGGAAGGTGACCGCAGAGGTGATTCAGAGCAAGTGTAAATGGAGCCCTGTAGAGGGTGACGAGTTTGCATGGAAAGTGGAGCAGACTTTCTGCAACGGTCGTCTTATCTACGACAAAGGCGTGTTTGATGCCGCTTGCAGAGGAGAGGAACTGGAGTTCAGAAGCAATTCCTGAAAAGAGGGAAATCTTACGGGGATTGTAAAATAAAATATCGTATCGGATGCGAAGAATAGTATACAATATAAGCGAAATTGAGCCATATATCAACTGGCTATACTTTTATCATGCCTGGGGATTGAGCGGCAAACCTCGAGAGGAAAAGGAAAAAATGAAGGCTGAGGCGCTCGATATGCTCCATTCATGGGAAGGCGAATATCATACCTATGCCGTCTTCGGACTCTTCGAGGCGAACAGCGAGGGGGATGATATCTGGCTGGAAGGGCAGAAAGTCCGCTTCCCGATGCTCCGTCAGCAGCATCCGGCGGCTCAGGGAGAACCCAATCTCTGTCTGGCTGATTTCATCCGTCCTCTGGGCAGTGGAATAACAGACCGGCTGGGTATCTTCTGCACGACGGTAGATGGCGGTCTGGAGAAGAAATATCGCTCGGACGACTACCTCAATATGACGGCACAGACACTCTGCGACCGGTTGGCTGAAGCCACGGCAGAGAAGTTGCACGAAGAGGTGAGACGCAGCATCTGGGGCTATGCTCCCGACGAGCAGCTGAGCATCGAAGACCAGCATCTGGAGCGCTATCAGGGCATCCGTCCGGCTATAGGATATCCTTCGCTGCCCGATACCAGTGCCAACTTCATCATCGACCAGCTCATCGATATGAGTCAGGTGGGCATCCGGCTCACCACAAGCGGAATGATGACGCCTCATGCCAGTGTCTCGGGGCTGATGTTTGCACATCCCAAGTCGCGGTATTTCGAACTGGGACGGATAGGAGACGACCAGCTTCGCGACTATGCACAGCGCAGAGGAGTGCCCGTGCAGGCAATGAAAACGTATCTTCAATCAAGTTTGATCAAGAAATGATAGCAAGAATATTGATACCCGTAGTGGTATTCACCCTGTTGCCGTATCTGTGGATATATAAAAGGTATGGCAAGTTACGGCTGAAGAGTCTCTGGCAGCGGGTGCTCTTCTGGTTGCCGGCTTTCGTGGTTATCGCCTACAGCGCGTATATCACGATACTGCCCAACTTCCTGCCACGCAATCCGGTGCTCATCGACATCTGGTTTGTGATGATGGCAGTATGTGCGGTTCCGCAGTTTGTCTTCAGCCTGTTCAGTGTCTTCGGTTGGTGCTGTATGAGGCTTCTCCACGGCCATCGCAACTGGGGCAAGCTCCTCGGACTGGTAGTGGGAGCGGTGGCGTTCATCTGCTTTATCTACGGATTTACCGAAGGATTTCCTAAGATGCAGGTCAAGCGAATCACCGTCTATGTACCCAATCTGCCGAAGTCTTTCGAGGGCTATCGCATCGTTCAGTTCAGCGACATCCATCTCGGGTCATACTATGGTTGGCGTGGTCATCTGCCTCAGCGCGATATCGACAGCATTACTGCCGAAAAACCTGATCTGATTTGCTTTACGGGTGATTTACAGAATGTTACGCCCGATGAACTGCCTGAGTATCAGGCGCTGCTCAGCAGTCTGAAAGCCAGAGACGGCGTGATGAGTGTGCTGGGCAATCACGATTACACCTATTATATGGATGTAGATGATGAGCAGGAGATAGCTGCGCTCGAGAAGCGGATGCAGGACTTCCAGCGGAGTTGCGGATGGCGCCTGCTGATGAATGAGCATGTGGCGGTGCATAGAGGCGCTGACAGCATCTATGTAGCTGGTACAGAGAACTATGACAAACCAAAGCGAACCAACGTAAGGAAGGCGCTGTATGGCATCAGACCGGGCTCTTTCGTGCTGATGCTGCAGCATATGCCAAAGCAATGGCGCGAGACTTGGCCTTCTACTATTAATAAGGAGAAGGATGAGGATGGCGATGTGATAGGACCTGACAGGAAGGATTCGCTGGTCGTAGCACCGCAGCTTACGCTGAGCGGTCATACGCATGCGGGGCAGATCAGTATCCTGGGCTTGCGTCCGTCGATGTTTACTCCTTATGATTACGGCCTCTTCGAGGAGGAGGGTTGCCAGCTCTATACCACATCAGGTCTGGGCGGTACCGTTCCAATCCGCATCGGGGCTACGGCAGAAATCGTGGTCATCACACTCAAAAGAAAATGAGGAGTGTTGAGTGTTGAATGTTAAATGTTGAATGTTAAATTATTCATTCTTAATTAATTCTTAATTAGAAAATGAAGTACTTATATCGTCTGTATCAACTTGTTATATGCTTGCCTATCCTGTTGGTAGCTAGCGTTTTAACCAGTTTAACTACTGTTTTGGGATGTATGCTGGGCAATGGCCATTTCTGGGGTTATTATCCCGGCAAGTATTGGTCCTGGCTTTGGGTCCGCATCCTCCTCCTGCCTGTAAAGGTGGAGGGCCGTGAGCATCTCAAGAAGAACCAGAGTTATGTATTCGTGGCCAATCATCAGGGCGCTTTCGATATCTTCCTGATATACGGTTTTCTGGGCAGAAACTTCAAGTGGATGATGAAGAAGGGCTTGCGCAAAGTGCCTCTCATCGGTATCGCCTGTGAGTATGCGCACCACATCTTTGTAGACAAGAGCGGACCTTCTAAGATCCGTGCTTCTTATGACCGTGCTCGCGAGGTGCTTAAAGAGGGCATGTCGCTGGTGGTATTCCCAGAGGGTGCCCGTTCGTTTACGGGGCACATGGGCGTGTTCCGCCGTGGCGCTTTCATGCTTGCCGATGAACTGCAGTTGCCGGTATGTCCGCTTACCATCAATGGCAGTTTTGATGTGAAGCCTCGTATGAAGGACATCTACTGGGCTTTCTGGCATCCTCTGAAGCTCACCATTCATGAGCCTATCGAGCCGATAGGCAAGGGAGCTGACAATATCAAGAACCAGATGAACAAGAGCTATGAGGCAATCATGAACGGACTTGACAAGAAATATCAGGGTTTTGTAGAGAATCCGGATCAATAATTTCGGTTTTTCGCTTGTTATTTCAAAAATAAGTTGTAATTTTGCATCTGTATTACATTATATAGAATCAGAATCATTAAAATTATAAGAAGTTATGAGTGATAGCATAGTAATCATTCCTACATATAATGAGAAGGAAAACATCGAGAAAATCATCCGTGCTGTCTTCGGTCTCGAAAAGCAGTTTGATATCCTCGTTATCGATGACGGAAGTCCTGACGGTACTGCTGCCATTGTTAAGGGCTTGATGGCTAATGAGTTTGCCGGTCGTCTGCATATCCTGGAGCGTTCGGGTAAACTCGGTTTGGGTACAGCCTATATCATGGGCTTCAAATGGTCATTGAAGCAGGGCTATGACTTCATCTTCGAGATGGATGCCGACTTCAGTCATGATCCTAATGATTTGCCTCGTCTCTATGCGGCAACTCACGATGAGGGATATGATGTGGCTGTAGGTTCAAGATATATTTCGGGTGTGAACGTGGTCAACTGGCCTATCGGACGTGTATTGATGAGCTATTTCGCTTCTAAATACGTGCGTATCGTAACCGGATTTAAGGTGAATGATACCACAGCTGGATTCGTCTGCTATCGACGTAAGGTATTGGAAACCATAGATTTGGATGCTATCCGCTTCAAGGGCTATGCTTTCCAGATAGAGATGAAATATACGGCTCATCGAATAGGTTTCAAGATCAAGGAGGTGCCTGTCATCTTTGTTAACCGTCGTGAAGGTGTGAGCAAGATGAGTGGTGGCATCTTTGGTGAGGCTTTCTTTGGCGTGATGCGACTGCGCCTGGATGGCTGGTTCAAGAAATATCCGAAGAAGGATTAATACTCTGTAATCACTACTCAGTAATCAGTAATCACTAATCAGTACTTGGATGGAAATCCAAAAGATAGAAAAAACATACGGGCGTTCGCCACAGGCGGATGCCCTCTTTGATTTGATGGGGAAGAAGTCGGTTCATTCCATTTTTCTCCAGGGTTTGCTGTGCTCTTCGGCTCCGATGTTCTTTGCTTCTCTGCAGGGGAAGATGAAGCGTTCGGTACTCTTCGTACTGGATGATGCCGATGAAGCAGGCTATTTTTATCACGATCTCACTCAGATGATGGGGCAGGAGAAGGTCTTCTTCTTTCCTTCCAGCTATCGGCGTGCCGTGAAATACGGGCAGCGTGATGCAGCGAACGAAATCCTACGTACAGAGGTGCTGGCGCGCCTCTCTTCGGGAGGACATTTCCTGGTAGTCACTTATCCCGATGCACTGGCAGAACTCGTTGTGGCTAAGCAGAATCTGGATGAACAGATTCTGAAACTGACTGTAGGCCAGCAGATTGCTCAGACCGATGTGGTTCATACCCTGCGCGATTTCGAACTCAAAGAAACCGATTATGTTTATGAACCGGGCCAGTTTGCCGTGCGTGGAAGCATCCTCGATGTCTATTCCTACAGCTGCGAATATCCGTTCCGTATCGACTTCTTCGGCGATGAGATTGACACCATCCGTACCTTTGATGTTGAGACCCAGCTCTCGCAGGCGAAGCGCACAGAGATAGAAATCGTGCCCGAACTCGCCCATATCGAGAGCAACAAGCAGTGTTTCCTCAATTTCCTCTCCGAAAGTACGCCAGTCGTTGCGAAAGACCTTTCTTTCGTTTGCGACCGCATCGGTCAGATCTATACCGAAGGCTTCTCATCGCAGAGCCTTACCGAGCAGCTGGAGGGAGCTACTGAGGTAGAGGCTGAGCGCATCAGACATGACATGAAGACCGAGCTCAACCTCGTTTCTCCGCTCGATTTCAAGAAGGCAGTAGCGGCTCATCTCCGTATCGAGTTCGGCAAGGTCGCTCCGTCAGAGAGTTCGGCTGTGATACCTTTCAATATCGCTCCACAGCCTCTTTTCCATAAGAATTTCAATTTGCTTTGTCAAACTCTGGAGGATTTCCTGCTCCAGGGTTACACCTTATATATATTGGCAGATAGCCAGAAGCAGCAACAGCGCCTGAAGGATATCTTTGAAAGCGAAGAGCTGAAGCGCTACGCCATCCGTTTTACACCGGTAGACAAGACGCTTCATGAAGGCTTTACTGACCATGACAAGAAGTGTTGTTTCTTTACCGATCATCAGATTTTTGACCGTTTTCATAAATATAACCTGCGCTCAGATAAAGCGAGAGCCGGCAAGATGGCACTCACCATGAAGGAACTGCAGGAGATGGAAGTGGGAGATTTTATCGTGCATGTAGACTTCGGTATCGGCAAGTTCGGCGGTCTGGTTAGGGTTCCTGCGGGCAACAGCTATCAGGAAATGATCCGCATCGTCTATACGAACAATGACAAGGTGGATGTTTCTATCCACTCGCTTTATAAAATCAGCAAATATCGCCGCAGCGATACCGGTACTCCGCCTCGCCTGTCTACACTGGGTACAGGTGCCTGGGATAAACTCAAGGACAAAGCTAAGAAGCGAATCAAGGACATTGCGCGCGACCTGATCAAACTCTATGCCCAGCGCCGACGGGAGAAGGGATTCGCCTTCAGTGCCGACAATTATCTGCAGCATACGCTGGAGGCTTCCTTCCTGTATGAAGATACGCCAGACCAGAATAAGGCTACTCAGGAGGTGAAGAAGGATATGGAGAGCGGCAGACCGATGGACCGTCTGGTTTGTGGCGATGTGGGCTTCGGCAAGACTGAGGTTGCCATCCGTGCAGCCTTCAAGGCAGCGTGCGACAGCAAGCAGGTTGCGGTGCTGGTGCCTACTACCGTTCTGGCTTTCCAGCACTATCAGACTTTCAAAAAGCGTCTGGAAGGCATGCCTGTAAGGGTAGACTATCTCAGTAGAGCCCGTACAACGAAGGAAACCAGAGAGGTGCTTGACGCCCTGAAAGAGGGTAAGATTGATATCCTCATAGGTACGCATAAGCTGATATCAAAGACCGTGAAATGGCATGACCTGGGACTGCTCGTCATCGATGAAGAGCAGAAGTTCGGTGTGTCTACCAAAGAGAAACTCCGTCAGCTCAAGGTAAATGTCGATACACTCACGATGAGTGCCACTCCGATTCCGCGAACCCTCCAGTTCTCTCTGATGGGCGCCCGGGATATGAGTATCATGCGCACTCCGCCACCTAACCGTTATCCGATTCATACCGAACTGGTAACGTTTAGTAGTGAAGTTATCTGCGATGCCATCAATTTCGAGATGAGCCGAAACGGACAGGTTTATTTCGTATGCGACAGAATATCCAAGCTTCCGGAGCTCAAGATGCTCATCGAGAAGCATATCCCAGACTGTAGGGTAGCAATCGGTCACGGACAGATGAAGCCTGAGGATTTGGAGAAAATCATCATGGGCTTTATCAATTATGATTATGATGTACTGCTTTCTACCACTATTGTAGAGAACGGTATCGACATTTCCAATGCCAATACGATTATCGTGAGCGATGCTCATCACTTCGGATTGAGTGACCTGCATCAGATGCGTGGACGCGTAGGAAGAAGCAACAAGAAGGCTTTCTGCTATCTGATGGCGCCACCTAAGAGTGCACTTACTCCTGAGGCGCGTCGCCGTCTGGAGGCTCTGGAGACGTTCAGCGAACTGGGTAGCGGCTTCAATCTCGCCATGCAGGACCTGGATATCCGCGGTGCGGGTAATCTGCTGGGCTCTGAGCAGAGCGGTTTTATGGAAGATCTGGGTTATGAAACCTACCAGAAGATTCTCTCTCAGGCTGTCACAGAGTTGAAGAACGAAGAGTTCTGTGATCTTTATCAGGAGAAGATGGATGAAGGTGCCCAGCTTACAGGTGATGATTTCGTTGACGATTGTGGCATAGAGAGCGATCTGGAGATGTATTTTCCTCAGACTTATGTGCCGGGTGACAGTGAGCGCATGCTCCTTTATCGTGAACTGGACCGTCTGGAGAGCGATGAAGAAGTAGAGGCTTACCGCAAGCGTATGATAGACCGTTTTGGTCCTGTGCCTCATGAAGCAGACGAACTGATGCATGTGGTAGGTCTGCGTAGGGTAGGCAAGAAGCTAGGTTGCGAGAAGATTATTCTCAAGCAGGGCTATATGCAGATGCAGTTTGTGAGCAATGTAAACAGTCCGTTCTACAGAAGTCAGATGTTTAACCGCATACTCGCTTACGTTACCAGTCATATTCAAGATTGTGTTCTGAAGGAAAAATTCAACAAGCGAATGCTTCGCATCAATGATGTGAAGACAGTAGGGCAGGCTGTAAATCTGTTGAATCAGATATCGCAGATAGATTTAGGTAATGAAAAGAAATAATCTGTGTCTACAGTCTATGGGTAAAATCCTGTATCAATTGTGGAAGTAGACAATAAAACAGACTGTTGATTTATACTGAAAGGTTAGAAATCTGACAACGTTACATGATGATATGTCAACTTTACATGATAATATGTTTCAGTTTAGTGTATAAAAAAAACATTGGAATCTCAATATCCCTATTGAACTCCAATGTTTTATTTTTTTGTATAAGTAAAAGATGATGATAAGCGTTTCACAACGCATTTTGAATTTTTCTGTTGCAAAGATACTGTTTTTTATTATAATATAGGGGGTAATATTTGGTATTTTATGGGGTAATATTTGATTAAGTTTATAAAAATGACACTGAAAATACACTTATATAACAAATAATACCTGTAGAATGAACTATTTTATTGGATAAAAATAAAAAAATAGTGGAAAAACACATAAAAAAGTTTTTTATTCCATTTTTTATTTGTACCTTTGTTCAGGCATACAACAATTTTAAACATATATATAAATATGAGACAGAAAAAGTACATCTTAAGCGAGCAGGAACTTCCTACTCAGTGGTACAACATTCAGGCAGATATGCCCAACAAGCCATTGCCACCGTTGAACCCTCAGACACACCAGCCAATGAATGCTGATGATTTGTCACACGTATTTAATAAGGAGTGCTCAAAGCAGGAACTTGATACAGAGCACGCTTGGATTGATATTCCGGAAGATGTGCTGGAGAAGTACACCTTCTACCGTTCAACCCCTCTTGTACGTGCTTACGCCCTTGAGGAGGCACTCGGTACTCCGGCGCATATCTATTTCAAGAATGAGAGTATCAATCCGTTAGGCTCTCATAAAATCAATTCGGCCATTCCTCAGTGCTACTACTGTAAGCAGGAGGGGGATACCAATGTCACTACAGAGACTGGTGCAGGACAGTGGGGTGCAGCCCTCTCTTATGCAGCAAAACTCTACGGCCTGGAGGCAGCAGTTTATCAGGTAAAGATTACCATGCAGCAGAAACCATACCGTTCCAGCATCATGCGTACGTTTGGAGCCACTGTAGAGGGTTCTCCTTCCATGAGTACACGCGCTGGTAAGAACATTATCACACGTGATCCTCATCATCCTGGTTCGCTCGGTACTGCCATCAGTGAGGCTGTTGAGCTGGCTACAACCACACCGGGCTGTAAGTATACGCTGGGTTCTGTGCTCAATCATGTGGCACTTCACCAGACCATCATCGGTCTAGAGGCAGAGAAGCAGATGGCGATGGCAGGTGAGTATCCTGATCAGGTGATTGCTTGTTTCGGTGGTGGTAGTAACTTTGGTGGTATTGCCTTCCCATTCCTCCGTCACAACTTCACAGGCGAGCGCCATACAGAGTTTATTGCTGCAGAGCCAGAGAGCTGTCCTAAACTGACTCGCGGTAAGTTTGAGTATGATTTCGGTGATGAGGCAGGTTATACTCCATTGCTGCCAATGTATACTTTGGGTCATGATTTCAAGCCAGCCAACATTCATGCCGGTGGTCTCCGTTATCATGGTGCGGGCATGATTATCTCCCAGCTTCTGAAGGATGGTTACCTGCATGGTGTAGATATCCCTCAGCTGGAGTCATTCAAGGCGGGTATGCTCTTTGCACAGACCGAGGGTATCATTCCTGCTCCAGAGAGCTGTCATGCGATTGCAGCCACTATACGTGAGGCTCTAAAGGCTAAGGAAGAGGGCAAGGAGAAGGTTATCCTGTTCTGTCTCTCTGGTCATGGACTTATCGATATGCCGTCTTACGATAGCTATATCAATGGCGATTTGCACAATTATTCTGTGAGTGATGAAGAAATCCAGCAGTTCCTCAAGGATGTGCCAAAGGTTGACTAATAGTTAATAGTTTATAGTTAACAGTTTATAGCAAACAGTTGACAATTATTCTTTGAGATATATTGAAATAACAATATCACATATAAAAGAAGCCAGGCTGCGAAAAGCAACCTGGCTTTTTATTTAGAGATTCTATTCTCTTTTATTTTTGAAATTCTATTCTCTGTTATTTTAGAATTAGAAAATCTATTCTTTATTCAAGGGTTCTATCTTTCATTAGAAGTTCAACCACTCTTCGATAGCCTTAGCGATGACATCGAAGCTTGTGGTAGGCTCGAAGCGGGCTACAACCTGACCCTTCTTGTTAACGAGGAACTTGGTGAAGTTCCACTTGATATCGGCACTCTCCTTGTAGTTAGGATCAGCCTCGCTCAACATCTTGTCGAGAACAGGGTAGAGAGGGTGGCTCTCGTCCCAACCAGCAAAGCCCTTACATTCTTTCAGAAATTTGAAGAGAGGGGCAGCATCGTCTCCGTTTACCTTGATCTTCTTGTAGCGCTGGAACTCTGTGCCGTATGTAAGCTTGCAGAACTGATGAATGCTTTCATCTGTACCAGGGGCTTGCTGACCAAACTGGTTGCAAGGAAAATCAAGTATTTCGAAACCTTGAGAATGATAGGTCTCATAAAGTTTCTCCAGTTCCTCATACTGAGGGGTGAAACCACACTTTGTAGCGGTGTTAACGATGAGCAGCACTTCGTTGGCATACTCCTTGAGGGAAACATCCTTTCCCTTTCTGTCTTTAACAGAAAATTCGTAAACAGTTCTCATTTTTTTTATCTTTATGTATGTGTTATCTATATTTCCGATCTCAACTTATGTGATCTAGAGTGCAAAGATACTACTTTTCTCTTAGAATACTTCAAGAGTTTTTTTAAAAATTCTAAAAATCGAACAAAATCATAGATGAAGGAATAAGCGTAATATATATAATGTAGATGGATATTGTATATCTGGGGAAACTGATACCATATAGCTGACTATGTAGATATCGGTTAGATATAGAATATAGAAGAATAAAATAGGTAGGGGGTATAACTACACAATATCAGTATAAAACAGCATAAAAATAAAAAATGCAGGATTTTCACAAACCCTGCATTTCTTTTTCTTTACCTCTTTTTCCTCAAAAAAACAAAGAAAAAGAGGTTTACGATTAATCTATCATTTAACTTTTCTAAGAACTTGTTGCAAAGATACTACATTTTCTTGTAACACCAAACTTTTTCTCAGCTTTTTTTCAGTAAAAAGGGAAAATTAATCAAATACCCCCCCATTTTTATACTTTTTTGCAATATTCGGTCAAAAAACAAAGCAAAATGGTTCAATTTTATGACTATTCTGCTTTTTTCCTTGCTTGAACGTTTTGCTGTGTACGATAACGAAGAAGGCTGTGCCCGACAACAACTGAAGATATGTCCTGTAATATGTATTACTTTTTTGTCATTACAGATGAAAGCAGCCATCAGTAATGATGACTGCTTTCATCTGTAATGATGCGGGCTATCCCTGCGTTCTGTTTCGGTATTCAGTAGGCACGATACCCGTTTCTTTCTTGAATACCTTCGAGAAATACTTAGGGTCGGTGAAACCTACTGCAAAGGCGATGCTGCTCAGTGTATCGTCTGTCTTGCGCAACATCTCGCATGCCTTCTTGATACGTATATGGCGAACGAAGTCTACCGGCGTCATTCCGGTCGTTGCTTTCACCTTATTATATAGTACGCTTCGGCTCATACCGATTTCGTTCGAGATATCATCTATCTTGAGTTCCGGGTTGCCTGCATTTTCAACAATAAACCTGAAGGCACGCATCATGGTTCTGTCCTGCATCTGTGCCGCCATCAATGCCAGCTCGCTGTTTGGGTCAACCGCTTCGTTCTCGGCATTTGTTTCTTCCTGGTTAAGAGCAGGCAGAGGAGCTGCTGCAGGCAGTATTCGCAAGGCTGCTATGGCATCTTTATCGCCAGTTTCCTTCAGCTTTCTGATGACATCCATCTGAATGTTGCGGCGCTGGGTGAGGATAGCCTCTATTCGGCCGAGCAGATAAGGGGTAGAGAATGGCTTGGTGATATAGGCATCAACACCTTCATCAAAGCCTCGCTGCTGATCTTCTACGCTTGCCTTGGCTGAGAGAATCATCACAGGGATGTTGTTGAGGGTGGTATCCTGCTTGATCTCGTGAATCATCGACAAACCATCCATCACAGGCATGGTAACGTCCGTGAGGATAAAGTCTGGTATCTCCTTGCGGGCCATCACCAAACCTGCCTTTCCATTCTCTGAGAGCAGCACGTTATAGGTAGGCGAGAGGATACTGTAGAGGAACTTGCGCAGGTCGGCATTGTCTTCAACTACCAGTACAGTCTGGTCTTTGAGTTTCGTTTCTTCCTGTGCTTCTTTCTGTTCCTTGCCCATTTCTTCCAGGCGTTCAGTCTCTTCATCCTTTTCTTCTTTCTGTTTATTTACTTCTTCCAGATAGTCGGATGCATTGCGGTCGTCAATCTGTCCGTTCTCTTTCTCCCTTTCTGTCAGGTCGTAATCTTCCTCGGTCAGACCGCTGTTCGTATAGAAGTCTGCCTTGTTGCCGTATCTCTGAGCCTTGTCCAGCATTACCAGCATTTCGTTGGCATTGTCTATTACCATTCTCAGCAGTTCCTTGCCCTTTCGGGTGATACCCGGTTCGGTATCCAAAACGGTTTTTACCGGGGCTCCGATGAGCGTTAGAGGGGTTCTCAGACGGTTGGCTGCATCGTTGTAGAACTCGTTCTTCATCACGCTCATCTCGTGGGTTACGTTCTCGCGCTGGCGCTGGTTGTAGGTATAGAAAATTGCGCCTACGATACCGAAGAGCAGAAGCAGCATCAGAAATTTGCCCCAGATGCTTTCCCAGAAGGTAGGGCGCACTTCGATAGGCAGTTCTGCCACATACTTGCTCCATACACCGTGAGAGTTGGTGGCTCTCACCTTGAGTACGTAATCGCCATAACTGATACGGTTGAAGCCGATGGTATGGTTGCTTCCGTTTGATATCCACACGCCTGGAGCTGTATAACCATCTATGCGATAGAGGTATTTGGTCTGATACTTGCGCTGATAGTCGAGCGATGCGAAGTTGATGGTCAGGTTTCGCTTGTTGGCAGGAATCACTATTTTATCTTTGTGCAGGATAGGTTCCGACTCCTTCTCTCCGCTATAATGGAGGGAACAGAAGATGACTTTAGGCTGGTAGTTGCTCTTCTTCAGCGTAGCCGGATTGAAGGTAATCAGTCCCATCGGGGTACCTACCGAGATGTTGTTGCTTGCCGGATCGTGGTAAGGACGGCTTTGCGAGAACGACATGTTGAAGTCGAAATCGTTAGGTCCGAACACGTTGCACTGGCCCGTTTTCGGGTTTACGCAGTCGATACTTGATTCTCTGATTACCCAGATTCTTCCCTGGTTGTCTTCTACCATGCCCTGTACGATGCCTTCGTTAACATCGATGGCATGGAAGTATTTCGTCTTCAGGTTGTCTTGCAGGAGCGATTTGCTCACAATCTCTTCCATCACACCGCCCTGTTGCGATATATACATCTTGCCGCTGGTGTGCTCCATGATATTGTTCATATCGTTTGCAGCCAGACTTGTTGTATCGTTCGGTATGTAGTAAGTCTTGTGGTAATTGATCTTTCTTGCGTTTGTAAAGGCATCACTGAAGGTGATGAGACCGTCTGTGGTTCCTACGAGAATGGTTCCCGTAGTGGTGCAGCAGATGCGGCGTATGCGGTCGTAATGCTGTTTCTCCCAAGGCAGTCCGTTTCGTTTACTGATGAAGCTGATACTGCCGTCTGCCGCCTCGTTAACAAGTGCCAGCCCACCTCCGTAGGTACCTATCCAAATGCGTCCGGTGCGGTCGGCTACAATGTCTTGTATCTTGTCGAACGGCAGCGATGACGGGTTGTTGGCATCATAAACAAAGTGTCTTACCTGCATTTTATCTATCAGATAGACACCATTTCCGTTGGTTCCTATCCATGCTCTTCCCTTGATATCGAAGTGGATGGCGAAGATGCCCTTCTCGTCGAAGTTTACTTGCTGTGGCACGATCTGTCCGCTTGGCGACAGGTATCCGATGCTTTGGTAGGATGCGTTGAGCACCTGGATTACTCCGTTGTGATAACCTGCCCAGATATGTCCGTCTGGCGATGCATTCACCGAGAACACTTCGTCTTCGCCCTCATCCAGCTTGTTGATAATGTAAGGGTGATATTTGAAGACTACCTGTGTCAGGTCGTGAGAGCCTGTCAGCCAGAGTATTCCCTGGTCTGAGAGTACATATTTCGTAATCTTCGGTATGCGGTAGTTGCCCGATGAATTGCTTCTCAGCAGATAAGGCACCAGTTTTCCAGCCTTGCGGTCAAAATAACTGAAGGTTCCTCCCCTTGGCACTACCCAGAGGGTCTTGTGTTCATCTTGTGTGATGAAATTGCTTTCGCAGGTTGTGCGGTCCATCGGGTCGTCCTGGTCGGCAAAGAGCCACTGTTTCTGTCCGGTCTTCGGATTGACGAGGGTTACTCCCATGCCGTCTGTAAATGCCCATACCATACCGAAATCATCGGTATAAATCTTCTTTACCTCTGCCAGAGGCTGACTCGGGCTCTGTACGTTGATGATATCAAACTTGAAGGTGCGCGGGTTGTAGATGACCACACCCAGATTGGTTGCCAGCAGGAGTTGGTAACCTGTATTTTTCAGTTGGTTGATACGGGTTACGCCTTCCGGCATCGGTATCATGGTGAGTCGGTTCTGCAGGTCATATTTTGCCAGTTTACCGTCTTCAGTTGCCAGGAACTCATCTTCTCCCACCCCTCTGAGCCATTTGAAAGGCAGTTTGCTTGGAATTTTCGAATGATATATGTATGCGCCTTTGTCGGTAAGCACCCATTCTCTTCCGTGTATATCTTGATGGATGTACCATACATTTCCGCTTCTGAGTCCCTTTTCTCCTACTTTGATGAGTTCTATGTTCCGCTCATCAAAGGTTCTTCCTGCTGATCGGATGATGTATTTTCCATTTTCTGAAGTAAACCATGTAGCTCCGTTTTTCAATGGGTATACCTGGCTCACGCGCAGGTCGATGTTGAACAGTTCGTTGAATTTCTGTCCAACAGCAAAGAACTGGCAGAAGTGGGTATCGTATACGTAGAGCTGGTGGTCGTATGTGATACACCACACGTTGTTGTTATAGGATGGTTCTATTTGGAGTATACGGTTGGTTGACAGCACGTCAATATCATCGGGGTTGTCTCTGAAAGTATGAAACTTGTAGCCATCATAGAACGACAGTCCGTTCCAGGTACTGAACCACATGAGGTTGTCTTTACCTTGTTTGAGGTCTGAGATGGTATTGGCAGCGAGTCCGTCTGTGATAGAGAATTTTCTCACATCGCAGTAGGGTACAGCTGCTGTCATAATGGTAGAGAGCAGTCCTAATAGGGTGATATATAATTTTCTTTTCATCATTTTTTATTCGTATACGTTTATTAATCGCAACAAAGGTAGTGAAAATTATTGAGAATACGTATTTATCAGGTGTATTTTTTTATGTTTGCGCCTTAAAATCTTCCACTTTTCATGTTATAGGGGTAATATTTGGTTGATTTGCTGGTGGTTCCTTCTTATGTTATGCCTAACAAAAAACTCCCCCGATAAATGAATATCGGAGGAGCAGTAGGGATATGTTGTTTTAAATTTGATTACTTCTGAATCATCTTCTTTCCGTTCTTGATGACTACACCCTTGTAAGCCTTGGTTACCTTCTGGCCTGCGAGGTTGTAAACAGGAGCGTTCTTTGCAGCTTCGTCTGCTGTAATGTTAGTGATGCCGGTAGTTGATGCTGTAGGAGCTACAGTAGGAGCGAGTTCTATCTTGGTATTGAATGGAATGATGATACCTGTATAGTCCATTGCAGTCTCCGTATTAGGTTTGTAACCAAGTTTGAACTTGTCGAAAATCTGCATTGTCTTTTCGGCATCTGTGTAATAGTTTGTGTATTCGCCTTCTACTGCCTTTACGAGAGTAACATCTTTGATAGTAACAAGTTTGCATGCATTTTCCTGTTTTGCAGCCTCTTCTACCGTCATTTCGAAAGGCTTGACAATACCATCTGTAACTTTGATGTCTGAAGCAGCAATGTTAACTAACTCTGGAAGTTTTTTAAATTCATCATAAGAAGCCTCAATTGTTCCATTGAGAATTTGACCTGCTTTATAAGACAGAGAACTCTGGTAGATGTCTATACCACCAGTCTCATCAACGATATAGATGTCGCCAGTGCCTACATATTGTACCTGTGCATTCTTTAAAGTCAAAATAGCTTTATTGCCGACACCAATAGCTTTAAATGCAGCAATGTTATCTACCTTCTTTGTTTCTATAGGTTTGGCAGAACCCTTTTTCCAGATCAGAATTTTTTGGATTTGGTCATTGTTGGCATTTGTAACTTTGATGGTATATACCGTATTGGCAGCCTGGTTGTCTGCAGCAATTTCGTACTGGTGTGTACCTTTAGCACCTGTTGTTTGTGTACTGACAGCTTTATTACCAACAAAAATGTTTCTGGTAGTTTTACTAGATCCTCCAGCAGGGCTGATAATATCAATTCTTTCTACATCAAAGTCAAACTTAGGAAGGTTGATATATGCGTCCTTTTTTCCATAGATGATGGCATTGTTTGATGCAAGATAGTATGCTTTTTCCGGTGCACTGACCGTAATGGTATACGTGCCATTGGTGAAATCTGTTGCATTGGTAATGCCTTGTTCTTTAGAGGCTGGCAGTTTCCAATTGTTTCCTGCAAAGTCAAAAGTTACTTCCTGTGCAAACGTAACGCTAGCTACGAACGCCAGAACCAATGATAATGAATAGCGTAAAAATTTGTTCATAACTTAATAATTTTAAAGGTTTAACGTATAATTAATAAACTGTTGAAACTCATTTTTTGAGCGCATTCTTAGAATTTGCTTTGTGCTAAAAGCATGTTCTTTGAATAATTACTTATTTATGATGCAAAGATACGAAAAATATCGATACGATGTGTTAAGAAGTTGTTAAATCTTTGATACAGAGAAAGAAATATCATCAAAACCGAAAGAAATACCATCAAAAAAGGCGGTTGTTTTTGAAAGAATAGGGATTTCCCCCTCAGTTTGTATCCTTTTCCCCTTTGATGCAGACGAAAAATCCACTACCTTTGCATCGAGTTCAAGAAAGAATGCTGTTCTTCGAGAACTCAAAAGTATAGAAGATATAAGAATATAAATAACTTAACTGATAAATTGATATGAAAAAGTTTACTACTCTTCTCACAATGGCTTTCATAGCTTTGATGAGCATCTCATTCACCTCATGTGATGATGATTCTGATATTGCATACACCCTCGATGGTACATGGAAGGGTAATATGTTGGTAGAATATGGTAATCATAATGCCCTCTACTCGGTAATCCGATTCGACCAGAATGATGGCATCTATTCCGGTACAGGCTATTGGATCGATTACTTTGATAGAAATTACTGGCATGGCAACAATTATATAGCAAACCGTATTACCTGGACAGTACGCAACAGAAACATCTATATCACTCTTCTTGATGAGGGTAGCGATGTTGTGATTTACGATTATGCTCTGGGCGACCGCAAGTTCTCTGGATATGTAGAGGCTGATAACGGCAACCGTGCTTATTTCGAGCTTTATCGCTATTCTTACAACTGGCGCGATGATTATGACTGGGGCTACGATGACGGCTGGGGCTACAGCAAGCAGCATTCGGGCTTGGAGAACACCCAGATTGTTTCTCGCGGAGCTAAGGATTCTGTAGAGTATGTTAAGGTAGCAGATGATAATCAGAAGCCTGTTCGCCGTTTTGTAGTGAAGTAAGGCAATAAGGAATTTAGTTTGAAGAAAGGAAACAGGATATGAAAAAGTTTAATCGGATATGGATGTGGATGGCGATAGCTGCAGCATCTTTCTCATTCACCTCATGTGATGATGATTATTATTGGCATGATGATTATTACTGGTATGATGACTATAATCATGGTGGCTGGGGATGGAACCAGGGCGACTGGAACAACGGTTCTAACGGCTCTCAGGATGATTACCTGCTGTTGGAGGCTCAGACTCTTACAGGCGACTGGAGAGGCTCTGTGATGCTCTCTGAACTTGCTGAGGACGGCCAGTCTCGCAATAACTACAGTTTCAATGCCGAGATGACGTTCTATCAGGTGGGTGATAAGGTTAACTCGCTCAGTGGTAATGGTGTAGAAGTGGATTATGCCGATGATGGAAGCAATGAATCCCAGACTCTGAAGTTTACCTGGTACATCGATAAGAATGGTGATATTTATATCCGCTATAATTCTGGTGCTACCTATGTGATGGATGCAGGTGCTAAGCAGTATGGCTTCCATCTGGGGCAGGAAGATGGCAAGATGTTCGATACGTTCTATGGGTATATGATAGGAACAGGTAAGGCTAAGGGTGATGTGATGCAAATCGATTTGGAGCGCTACGATCCGAGTGGAGCCCGTAAGAAGACCCGTTCTGCTGCAACCGATTCCGTAGCTCCTGGCTTCGGTAAGGCTACCGGCAGGGCATTCATGCCACATGCTATCAAGAAGTTGCCAAGAAGATGATGATATAAACCAAGAAATCCGCTCTCTCATTGATTTGAGAGAGCGGATTCTTTTGTTTGTATATAGCCTGATTTATTTAAAGCCCCAAAGTTTCTTGAGAGCTTCTGCATCTACGTTTTCCACTTCCTTCTCTATTTCATCAGGGAGATTACAGAAGAAGTCGATGCCGGTTTTGTCTTCCAGCGTCTTGATGTTTACCACATAGTTGCCGAGCTGGTCGCCTTTTTCAAATGCCTTGTTCTCGTGAGGGAACCAGTAGCCGAAAGCGCTGTATGTATACTGGTTGGTGATCTTGTTTAGTTCCTTTTTCAGTACAGCTACAAAGAAATACTTTGGTATTGGAATATAGCCTGGCTTCTGGGTTTCGCTAGAAGCACCCTTCTTCTTCCAGCCCAGGAGATTACTCTCGCTGCCTACCGGGTCGATAGTACCGCCCTTTACGATAAACAGGGTATCAGAATCAATCTTTGGGGCCTTGGTACGAAGATCTTCCTCCATTTTATACCATGTTCCACGCTGGTTGAAATTGGCATATTGTGGTTGCATGTTGGTCATGAAGAATGTCTGTTTCTGCTGTGTCAGATTGAGTTTGCGGTCAGCAGAAGGGCAGATATGACCATGGTCAAAGCCTTGAGCTGTAGGAGTAGGGTCTTCTGTAAAATCTGTAATTCCCCATTGTTCTTTCAGGTCTGTATCCCATGGATACTGGCGTTCTACTCTTGTATCGGCTTTCCATCTATCTACATTTTGTGCTGTGTTTCCTGTATGGAAAGTGTAGCAGCTCCATCTCTGGCTCTTCATGTTGTCATCCCATTCTGTAGAATAGTTCAACATACCTGTTGTATTATCCATGTGAACGATGGCATAGCTGCTGCCATTGTTCTTGAGCTTTGGGAACTCCAGACCGCCGATAGCGTTTCTTACCACTTGTGGCATGTTGGCAGTAGCCACATTCTTGTTTGTATTGTTCTTATCGGTTGATTCACCTCCGGTATTGCCACCTGTGCTTCCACCACCCGTATTACCGCCATCGGTTGTACCGCCGTTTTCAGGAAAATAGAACTGCAGGGTATCGTCAGTGCCGCAGGCAGAGAACGTCATCGCAGCAAGGAGTGCGAAGATAAAAAACTTAGTATGCTTCATAATTCTCGATAATGTTTTGAAGTTAAAGATTAAGTGCTTTCTATATAATAATGTATGTAGAAATCGATTGCATGAGGATAGAATAGAGAAAAAAAGTGCATTCCTACGTATATGCAACTACGCTGGAATGCACTCAGTATCTTTGCGATAATAAATATATCCTTATAAAAAAGGTATATTATTACTTCTTCAATTTGCCGTAACGGTTCATGAAGCGGTCTACGCGACCCGCTGTATCAACGAGCTTGCTCTTACCTGTGTAGAATGGGTGAGATGTGCTAGAGATTTCAATCTTAACAACTGGATAAGTCTCGCCTTCGAACTCAACAGTGTCGTTAGTCTTGCATGTAGACTGAGAGAGGAACATATCGCCGTTAGACATATCCTTGAATACTACAGGACGATAATTCTCTGGATGAATACCTTTTTTCATTTTTCTTTTTTATTTTTATTGGGTTATTAAAATTAGACGTCATGGGGATGCTTGTTGCATCATTTCGTGTCCCTTATCGGGGCATGCCCATTATAGCCTGTTATCAATTTCAGGCTGCAAAGTTACGCTTTTTTCCTGAAACCACCAAATATTTCTTCTTCTTTTTAAGAAATATTTTGGAAAAGAGCATAATACGTAGGTTCGCGTTTCCTCCTGCCAACTATGTTTTCGATGGATAAGAAAAAGAAATCCCCATCGCCTCTGTTTGCGTAGAGGACGATGGGGATCAGTATTTTTTCTAATACATAATATCTACTTAGGGAATTACTTGATAATCGCTGTGCTGCCCAGTGAGAATGTGAAGTCGTCGATGAGAACGGCTGCACCTGGCTTCTTGGCATTCATGATAACGATGCTGTAGGTGCCATCTTTCTCTATGGTTATTTCCTGCTCTACCAAAGTCCACTCTGTGTTGGATACAGGCACATACTGCTTGGTATAATTGTAGTTCTGTGAATCTACGGTGCCATTATTAACGGCTACATAACCTGGGCATACGGATGCACCTGTGGCTGTGGCTGCCTTGGCGTAGAACTTGATGGTATATTTACCTGCCTTCAGACTCATCTCCTTGTAGCCGAGACGCTTGTTGGCGCTGCTAGTTCCAGCTACCTGCACTGAGTACTTGCCGCTGTGGGCATCCTCGCTCTTGGTGAGGCTTGCGTTGCCGGCAGAGTTGGTGTTCCAGTTGGTTGGCTTGCTGTCTGTCCAGTTCTCGAAGCCGCCATTCTCGCCTGTTGCTACCTCGCCTGGGTTTGGATCTGGTTTCGGAGTTACGGTGCCGCCGCCCTCGCCGCTGGTCTTACCATTTACGGAGATGAGCTTACCGCCCTGGTTGGTCTCTGGGGTGTTGCCCATGTAGTTGATGAGCTTGGCGCAAACCACGATCTCATCGCCTTCCTTCAGGGTCATATCGCCTTCCTTCCACTTCTCGCCACCGAAGTAGTAGATGCGGAAGATGTAGAACTGGGTGCTGTTGGCATCATCGGCAATATAGAATGATCCGTTGCCGAAGGATGCAGAGAACTGCTCCTTGATGCTCTGTACCTTACCCTTGATGTAGAACTCCTTGTCTGAAACCACGCCCGATTCCAGGGCTGCGGTATACTTCTGCGCTGCCACGCTGTTGAATGGGTTTGCCTCAGAACCATCGCCCTTTGCCGTGCCTGTGATGTCGCCACTGCCTGAGCCATCGGCTGTCTTGCCGTTCAGGGAAACCAGATAGGTTTTGTTGGCTACGGTCTCTGGGGTGTTGCCCATGTAGTTCATCACCTTGGCGCAAACTACCACCTCGTCGCCTTCCTTGAGTTCAGGGTCGCTGGCGGTCCACTTCTTGTTGCCCAGATAGAGTGAGCGGAAGATGTAGAACTTCTCGCTGCTCTCGTCATCGGCGATGTAGAACGAACCGTTGCCGAAGTTGGTAGAGAACTGCTCCTTGATGCTCACTACCTTGCCCTTGATATAGACCTCCTTGTCAGACTCCACGCCTGCCTCCAGGGTCTTGCAATAGTTGATAGCTGCAATGCTGTTGAATGGGTCGGCAGCAGTACCTGTACCCTTTGGCTCGCCCTCTGTGGTGCCACCGGCATCAGGCTTGGTAGGCTGTGTGTAAGGCTCTGGTACGTCCTCGCAGCTGCTGAATGTGAAGGCAGCCATAGCCGCCATCAAAACTGAAAATATATACTTTTTCATATTATTGTCTTTTTAAATATTGTTACTATTTTGATAATCAGTAATTACTTGATAGAGATGAGATTGCCACCCTTAATCTCCTTGGTGCCGTTATAATCAAGCAGGGTGCCTGATACAACCACCTTCTTGCCCGGTACAAGGATTTTCTTGGTTTCCTCTGTCCACTTTGCACCATCGATGTTGAAGCAACGGAATACCTCGAGAGTCTTGCCTTCTGTATCCTTACCGTCGTCAGAGATAACGAATGTACCGTTACCATACGTGCCAGTATCTACATCTTTCACTTTTACGATGATACCGGTAGCATAAACCTTAGCATCGCCTGCTGTACCGGCATTGATCTTCTCCAGTGCCTGAGCCACAGTGTAAGGCTTCTCCAATGTACCGCCTGTTTCTGATGCCTTCAAATCATCCGTGTTGCGAAGTACAATCTGCCAGGTGTTATTGTAACGGGTAAAGATACCGGTGATATCGAATACGCCCTGTGGAACCACCTCGTTGGCAAACTTAGAATAACCCGAGTTGCGCACTACCAGGTTGCTGCTGCTGATTCTCTTGCCTGTTTCGGCATCAATCAGTTCCAGACTCGTATTGGTATCATCTGGTGCCCATACGTTTTTGCCGTTAGCTGAAGCAAACTTCACCTTCTTCAGGGTCATCAGCTTGCCCACGTTAGCATCCATATAGGCTGCATCAGTAAGCTTTGTCAGGTCAAACTCCTCTGGCACTACCGTGCTTGCATCAGCCTCGCCAGGGTTCAGAATCTTGAAGTGCTCGTTCCAGATGGCACGCTCTATCTTGCCCATACCCAGACTTCCATCTGAGAGCTTGGTATTCACACCGCCAATCTGAGGCAGCTTCTTGTAACTTCCGATATAGAGACCCTTCAGGTTTACGAGAATCTCCTGACCGACAGGAAGATAACCCGACAGACCACTTCCGTTGATGGCAATGATGATAGCGCCGGATGCATCCTGTACGCTCACCTGGTTGTAGATATTGCCACTGACATCATTGCCCGTCACTACCGCCTTGATCATCATGTCCTTCTCAATCAGCTTGTAGCCATTGTCGCTGTTGATAATCGTAGCAAACTGGGTCTTCAAATCTGCTATGCTGATCACATTCTTCTCCCTCAGGCTGTTGTTGCCCCATGGAGATGCAGGCACCTTCTCGGTCAGGTCTGGGTCAGCATAACCGTCGCCCATACACGACCCCAGAGTCAGTGCCAGGAATGCCAATGCTATGAATTTTATCTTTTTCATTGTTCTTTCTTTTTATTGTTATAGAGAAACTGCTCTTTAGAATCTGTAAGATACCTGGAACATGCCGTTGGTACCCCAGGTGTAATACTTCTTAGGATTCTTAGAGAACTGGTAGAGGCGTGGATTCTTCACGTTGCCGTTAGCATCCAGTGTATAGCTTGAACGTGAGTTCTGCTCATATCCGCCTGTTACGATGGTCTGGTTGTTCAGCAGGTTGGTAATCATGAGGTTGAAGTTGAGAGATCCCTTCTTCAGTCTCACGCTCTTGCCTATGCTCAGGTCAACCATCCATCCTCCGTGACCCTTCTCCTGGGCTACAGCATCCTCAGTCCAGCTCATACCGTCGAGTGTAGTAGGAGCAAAGATTTCAGGGTATGCCTTGTGGGCAGCCTGGCGGTTGGTCAGCACCTTCTCATATCTGTAGCTTGGAGAATAAGAGAGGTAGATGCGGTCGTAGTAGTTGGCATTGAGGTTGACGAACCATCCGTTTACGTGGGCATTGAGACCGATGCTTCCCACTGTGAGCGGTGTGCCACTCTCGCGCATATTCATCACGTAAGCCTTGTCCTGGTAAACCTCAGCACTCTTAGAGAGCATGTATACGGCATTTACATTGTTGATGTTCTTCGCCTCGCTCATAGCGCCCAGAGTCTTCAGGTCGAGCCATGAAGTGAGCTTGAACTTAGCGCCCACCTCTACACCATAGTATTCCTTTTTCAGTCCGGTCATGCTCACGTAGGTGAATGAATTCTCATCATCGTTGTAGAAGTTCTGCCATTCCGTAACGTTCTCCAGTCGGCTGTAGTAACCGCTCACGTTGGCACTCAGCCATGCGTTGCGATACAGGTAGCTGAATTCAGAGCTGAAGATGCGCTCGTTCTTGAGGTTAGTCACGAAATCGTTGCTGATTTCAGGTGCGATAAAGGCTGTGTTTGCCATCGGCGCACGCAGCTCGTATCCGGCTCCTATGCTGAAGGCATGACCTCTGCCCATATCCACGTTCAGGCTTCCATTTACGCCACCGTCCAGGAAGTTGGCTGTGCCGCTCTTGCCCTGACTGTTGTTCGGTGCCATACCGTTGCGCATGTAGCCGCGGCGGTTCATTCCAGTATATCCGATACGTCCGCTCAGCATCGCCTTCATGTTGTAGAATTCGGCTGTATAGGTGCTCCATGCGTTTGCCTTGTTCACGTCGATGCGATAGTCGTAACCGAACTTGTCGCCCTCGTAAACCAGTTTGCCTGTGTTGTTAGGACCGGCTGTGTTCAGGTCGTACTGCACACGTGGGTCGGTCTTAGGATAATCGCCCAGGGCATAGGTGTTAATGTTGTGGAAGATGGCACCGCCCAGCATGTCTTCCAGTGTCTGATAGTGCTGGTTGGTACTCTTTCCGAGCATGATACCCGTAGCCAGGTTCGATTTCCTGGTCAGCTTGGTGTTCAGAACGGATGACAGGGTCAGGGTCAGGTTGTCGTTGTGCTTAGCCTGAACATAGTAGAGCAGATCCTGTCCGTTCTTGGCTGCCTGCTGGTTGGCATAGTACAGGCGGTCCCAGTTAATCTGTCGGTTCTGCTTGCTTGCCTGCCAGTAGTTTACGGCGTTGTTCCAGTTTTCCCAGGTATACATGTTGTTGCCGTTCTTGTAGTCGCCCCATACATAGTAGTTGGCAGATGGCATGTTCTTCCAGTAGTCTGGCTGTGGATTCTCTGCGTTGTTGTAGTTGAGCTTGGTGCTCTTGTACATAGAGTATTTTCCGAATACCGATGTGGTGAGCTTCATCTGGTCGTTGATTTCCCAGTCCCATGTAGCGATAGCCGAAGGGGCAAAGTCGTTCACTACGCGTGAGTTTCTCTTGTGTCCGTTCTGGTATCCCCAGTATGGGTTATACTGGTAGTCGTTTGCCAGCCAGTAAGCCTCGTCGGTAGATGCTCCCTGGGTGCTTCTTTCTGTCGGGTTACCCCATGTAGAGAAGCTCAGCGAGTGGCCGTTCATCCACTTCTTCTGTACACCGAAGAAATAGGAGAGGGCGTTATAGATGGTTCCCTCTACGTATCCCCGGTTAGCCCAGCGGTAGGTGAGACCGGCTGTGATGGCCCATCCCTTCTCGTTGAATCCGCTGGAGTAGGAGTAGAGTCCGCGCAGGGTATAGTTGCGGTTGGCAACACCTACGCTGGCATACTGTCCTTCCTGCATGCTTCCGGCACGGAAATCATAGTTGTTGGAGCCTGCCATGCCGGTCATCGAATAGCCGTTGGCTTCGAAAGGCAGGGCGAAGTCTACGTTTCTGGAGAATCGGTTCAAACCGCCGATGTTGGAGAAACGGAACTGTCCGGTCTCCATATCGTTCATGGAAGCACCGTTGATATAGACATCGTTGTACTTCTGGTTGAAGGCACGGTAGCGGAAACGTGCTGGCGAGAACAGGTAACCTGCCTGGCTCGCGTATACGTTGCTGGTAGAATTGAGGATGGTGACATTGGATGACATGTCATCGTCCTCGCCCAACTGTGCCTCGGAGAAGGTGAAAGCATTCTCGTCGAGTCCCTGTGCTACGTTCTGGTCAGTCTTTTCGTTCTGAGCCATAGCCAATGAACACGAGAAGAGCGCTAACATTGCTAAGTTTACTTTCTTCTGCATAGTTTATATGTATTAAGTATTAATAAACCGGCAACAGCAGTCTTTTTGAGCAGTGATGATATATGTCCCGCTAGGTCTTGTTTAGGCGATAAGGGGACTTACCGTGGTCCCTGGTCTTGTATCTTCTGTTCCGATTCAATGTGTTTAATGCTGCAAAGTAACAAAAAGTTTTTTGAAAAATGAATTTATTTATGTTAAAAATGCATGAAATCTGAAAAAATATTCGTTTTTATGGAGATATTTCCGGTTTTTTAGGTATCTTTGCTGCCTGTTACCTCACCGCGTTAAGGTGAACATATATAATAAGGTGAACTTTCGCATGTGGGGGAAGTTAAAGGAGTTAAGGAGTTAAGGAGTTAAGACGTATGTCTTTCAGCTTAAAAACTACGCCAAAAAGACTATTGTCTTAACTCCTCAGCGACCGTAGGGAGCGATAACTCCTTTAACTCCTTTAACTTCTGAATTTGCAAAACTTGAATAATTAATATTAGTATGAGAAAACATTTGCTCTTGCTGGCTGCCCTCCTCATGATTGGGCTGGGCGCTACGGCACAGAAAAAGAAGTCGCAGACTTCAGGCAACAGGCAGTATCAGGTGTATGCTGTGGGTTTCTATAACCAGGAGAACCTCTTCGATACCTGCCATGATGCCGGTAAGGATGATTACGAGTATCTCCCTGCTAAGGGATGGAATGGTATGAAATATACCAATAAACTCAAGAATATGTCGCGTGCACTTGCCGACATGGGTACCGATGTGCTGCCTAACGTGGGCTGTGCCTTCATCGGTCTGTCTGAGGTTGAGAATGCCAACGTGCTGAAAGATCTCACCGCGCAGCCGCCTCTCAAGGCAAGAAACATGCAGTTCTGCCATATCGAGGGTCCGGATAAGCGAGGCATCGATTGTGCGCTGCTCTATAATCCGGCACTCTTCAAGGTGAAGAATACCCGATTGGTGCCTTACGTACAGGAACTCGCCAAGGATTCTGCCTACAAGACCCGTGGTTTCCTCACCGTACGTGGTGAGCTGGCGGGCGAGGATGTGGCGGTTATCGTATGCCACTGGCCAAGCCGTTTCTCCGGTCCGTTCTATCGCGAGAGCGGAGCGCGCCAGACTAAGGTGGTAAAAGACAGTTTGCTCTGTCTGAACCCGGCGATGAAAGTGTTCGTGATGGGTGATATGAACGATGATCCTACCAACGCCAGCATGCACAAGGTGCTGAAGGCGAAGGCTGAAATCAGCGAGGTTGGTGCCGATGATATGTACAATCCATGGTACAACATTCTGGCTAAGGAGGGCAAGGGAACCCTGTTCTACAGCGGTTCATGGAATCTCTTCGACCAGATAGTCATCACGCCTAATCTCCTGAACAAGGATAGTAAGAACAAGGACTACAGCTCTTTGAAATTCTGGAAGAACCACATCTTCCGTCGCGATTACCTCATCCAGCAGGAGGGCCAGTACAAGGGTGCTCCTTTGCGTACCAAGGCGGGTGGCAGATGGCTCAACGGCTACAGCGATCACCTGCCGGTAGTGATGTACCTGGTGAAGGAAAAAAAGTAGAAAATGGTTGAGAATCATCCTTTTGAGCCGTGGCTGCCCGAAAATGCGCGGCTGCTGATGCTCGGCACGTTTCCGCCTGCAGAAAAGCGGTGGTGCATGCCCTGGTATTATCCTAACTTCCAGAATGATATGTGGAGGATATTCGGGATTATCTACTTCCAGGATAAGCTCCATTTCGTGGATGTAGAGAAGAAGACCTACCGCCTCGATGCCATCAGGGAGTTCCTGGGGGAGAAGGGCGTCGCCATCTATGATACCGCACAGCAGGTGATACGCACCAAGAATACGGCATCCGACAAGGACCTGCAGATTGTGCAGCCCGCCGATCTCGACGGCATGCTCCGACAGCTGCCCCGTTGCAGGGCGGTGCTCACAGCCGGCCAGCTTGCCACGAAGGTATTTTCAGAACACTTCGGCATTAAGGAAAAGCCTGATATGGGAGGCTATGCAGAATTCCAGTTCGAGGGCCGCAGACTCCGTCTGTACCGCATGCCCTCCAGTTCCCGTGCCTATCCTATGGCAGTGGAGAAGAAGGCTGAATTTTACCGCAAGATGTTTGATGAAATCTTATAGAAAGAAGAAAGAATATGAAAGATAAAGTGACCGTTATTGGCATTGCGGGAGGCACAGGCTCCGGCAAGACCACTGTGGTGAAGAAACTCGTAGAAGTACTGCCGCCTCATTATGTGGCTGTAGTGCCCCTCGATTCATATTATAACGATACCTCGCAGATGACCGAGGAAGAACGTCATCAGATCAACTTCGACCACCCGTCGGCATTCGATTGGAAGCTTTTGCACCAGCAGCTCGCTGATCTGCGTGCTGGCAAGGCGATAGAGCAACCCACCTATAGTTATATCAAATGCAACCGTGAACCGGAAACGGTTCACGTTGACCCCAAACCGGTTGTGATTATCGAAGGCATCATGACGCTGGTGGACAAGAAGTTGAGAGACTTGATGGACCTGAAGGTGTTCGTGGATACCGATGCTGATGAGCGCCTGATACGCAACATTCAGCGTGATACCATCGACAGGGGTCGCACCGTATCGATGGTGGTAGACCGATACCTCAAGGTCCTGAAGCCGATGCACGAGCAGTTTATCGAACCCACCAAGCGCTATGCTGACATCATCATTCCTCAGGGTGGCGAAAACCTCAAGGGCATCGGTATCCTCTGCAAGTATGTAGAGGGACTGATAGAGAAATAAAAATATTTTTGCTCAAGCATTGCATTTCTTTAATGCAAAACAAAGTTTAATTAGGAAACAGGGCGGCCTTCTTCGTGAAAAGAGGTCCGCCCGCTTTGTTTTTATCCCGGTCGGGCTATTCAAGTAGTTCAGTTTGCTAACTCAAGTAGTTCTGTTAGCTAATTCAAGTAGTTCTGTCAGCGAATTCAGCCGTCTCAGTTTGCTGATTCAGCCGTCTCAATAAGCCTACTGATACGTCTGCGCTAGCCGACGCAGTAATATCCGTACCCCGACGCAGTAATATCCGTACCCCGACGCAGTAATATCTGTATCCCGACGCAGTAATATCTGTATCCCGACGCAGTAATATCCGTACCCCGATGCAGTAATATCCGTGAGCCAGCGCAGCACAACGTGTGCTCCGTTTTCGCCAGGTCCCATAACCATATTCTGCAAAGATCTTCTTGCTTTTTGCAAGAAGATAAGCTGAAAAACGTGATAGATGAAGGCTATTAGTGATGGATAGCGTGATGGATATTGTAAATATTTTGTCCATCCATCACGCTTTCCTAAATAGATAATTCTCTTATTATCAGGTGATTAACATTTTGAAAAGAGAAAAAGTGAGGGATGTGAGGGATAAAAATTAAAAAATTATTCCTCTTCCTCCTTCTCAAAAGCCTCTACGAAAGGCTGGTGGAAACCCTGGAAGATGCGGAGATACTCGGCTCGCACCTCATCACTCTCCTCAAAAAGATTCAACTCGCCACGCTTGTGAGCCTTCAGCATACTGCTGTAACGGCGAATCTTACGCTTGTAGTTCCTTGCCATCAACGCATCTGCCTGAACAGGATTCTGACTGACATACGAAAAGGCACAAAGCTGCTTCATGAACATGTCGAACACCGGATTGTCATGACTCCAGTCGTCCTCACTCAGCCAGAACCACTGGAAATGATACTTCTGCTCCAGTGCCATCAGATGCTGCCCCAGCTCGTCAATCTCCATGCCCTTCTGCATCTGCTCCTCAGCAAACGCTACCAGAGATGCCGCATCTACATTCAACTCAACCTCGTGAGACAGCGTGGTGCCCTCAATCTGAATGCGCCAACGGTGATTCCTGTTCTTGATGAGCGCAGAATTCGTGTTCATCAGCAACTCAGAAAGTTTGCCCTCGGTAGGAATCTGATCTACTACCGAAAGACGGTCGCGCTGGTTGCGAACCACCAGCTGATGGTCCTCATGGCGCAATACACACATGTAAACCAGCCTGTTGCTGTCGAGCTGAAGGGTGAAACGGTCGTTGTTGTCATCGCCCACAAATTCGTAGGTGTAGTCATCCACCTTATCCTGCGGAATGCTCAGCTCGCCATGCGCCTTGTTGCCCTCGGCATCGTAGAGCGAGAAACCGATGTAAGGAATCTGAAGACGGAGGACAACCGGATTGCCGCCGTCCTCAGGAATCAGGGTAACAGCCAGTCCGTCATCGCCGAAATCATCCTTGCGGCATACGAATCCGTCATCCGTCTTCTCTGCCTTCTCCACCTTCACCTCGCCGTGGCGCCACCAGAAATCGAAGGTGATGGTCTGGTCGTCCTCAGCGGCTACACGGATGAAATCCTCGATGTCCTGACCCAGGTAAATCACCTTGGCAGGCTCAATCTCCTCATCGTCATCGCCCAGCGCTCGCACCCACATCTCGCCCGGAACAGGATCATCTTCCCATTCGGCATCAGCAGGGGCTGCAGTAGATTTGAAAACGAGGAAAACCATTCTTTCTTCTTCCCTCGTGCCATCTTCGCGGCACGTGAAGCACTTCGCCTCCTTAGGGATGAAGAATGGGGTTAACAGGTACGGGTTTTTGCATAATGCGGTATACTCTACCTCGGTCCATGCCGGGAGAGCGTGTGTATTTGTCTTGTCTGTCATATTCTCTTGTTGCATATAATTCTTGAGTTGGTCCTATTTCTTTTCATCATCCGGCGTGTGTGGCAGGACGAGGGGGATGTTGATCCCAAAAAACGGTTGCAAAGGTAATGCAAAATCGAGACACTACAAAATATATCACCTATTTTTTTAATTATTTTACGATTCAATATTTGGTGCTTCCAAAAAATAGTTGTAGTTTTGCATCTGAAATAATGAATAGAAAGATGAAAGTCAAGACAATACTCACACTGGCGCTAGCCGCCACAACCCTCGCAGCATGTCACAGGGGAAAGAAACCACCACGTATGGACAATTCGAAACTCGCCATCAGCCTCTCGAAACCGGCAAAGGGCGACAGGGCTATCTACGGACTTGCCTGCCTGGGCTGCTCGGATACCGCGCTGGTGCTGCTGCCCAACGGAGGCGGCGACCCCGTAAGATATAACATTCTGGATGCCACTCGCAACCATCAGGTGTTTGGAGATGTAGAGGTGGGCGACTGGGTTTGCGTGATGCCATGCGAGGAGAAGGATGAGAAGAACCGTGCCGACATGGTGATAGATCTGGACCAGCTGAAGGCCACCTGGACCTATCCGGTGATGCCGAAGCTGCGCGATGTATCGCATCTGAGCAAGCGCCAGCAGGCGAGAATCCTTGCCAATATGCCCGACAGCATCGTAGAAACCTATATGGTGCCGCGCCAGTATGGCTTCACCCTGAAGCGCATGAGCGAGGCGATGGCCGTGGGCAGGGTGATGATAAACAAAGATGTGGACGACGACAGTCCGGTAGAATATCCTGATGTGCCTCAGTATACGGAATGGCATGCCTATAACGGCAAACTGATTCTGGTGCAGGGCCGCCGCGAGTTGGAGGGCGTGGTGATCAACGAAAAGACGAAGCGCGATACCTTCACCTTTGTATATATGAAGGGCGACAGTCTGGCTCTCTCTGATCGTGAGGGCCGCATCCAGGGTTTCCACCGCTCGCTCAATGCGATGAAGGCCAACGCCAAGGCCCATGCTGCAGCCGAGAAGCTGAACAGCAAGATGAAGAAGGAAATATTGAAGTAAATTACATAATAAATATAAAAAAAGAGGCGAATAGGACGATTTCTCGATTTTTTTGTCTAATTTTGCACCTTGGAATTTAATTCATACATCGAATATAAAGAAAAAGAACAAGAATAATGAAGAAGAAAATTCAGTTCAGTCTCGTTTATCGAGACATGTGGCAGAGCTCTGGTAAGTTCCAGCCACGCAAGGATCAGTTGGCTAAAATTGCCCCAGTTATCATCGAAATGGGATGCTTTAGCCGTGTAGAGACTAACGGCGGTGCCTTCGAGCAGGTTAACCTCCTGGCAGGTGAAAACCCTAACGATGCCGTACGCGCATTCTGCAAACCTTTCAACGAGGTGGGTATCAAAACTCACATGCTCGACCGCGGATTGAACGCTCTTCGTATGTATCCTGTGCCTGACGACGTGCGCGCCCTTATGTATAAGGTAAAGGCTAAGCAGGGTACCAACATCACACGTATCTTCGACGGACTGAACGATGTGCGCAACATCATTCCTTCTATCAAGTGGGCAAAGGAGGGTGGCATGACTCCACAGTGTGCACTCTGTATCACCAACTCTCCTGTACACACCCTGGAATATTACATGAACATCGCCGACCAGCTCATCGCTGCCGGTGCAGAGGAAATCTGCTTGAAGGATATGGCAGGTATCGGCCAGCCAGCATTCCTCGGCAAACTCACTAAGATGATTAAGGATAAGTATCCACAGATTATCATCCAGTATCACGGCCACTCAGGTCCTGGTCTCTCTATGGCTTCTATCCTCGAGGTCTGCAACAATGGTGCCGACATCATCGATACAGCCATCGAGCCATTGTCATGGGGTAAGGTTCACCCAGACGTAATCTCAGTTATCAGCATGCTGAAGAACGAGGGCTTCGAGGTGCCTGAAATCAACATGAGCGCTTATATGAAGGCTCGTGCTATGACCCAGGAGTTCATCGACGAGTGGCTCGGCTACTTCATCAACCCAGGTAACAAGATCATGTCTTCATTGTTGCTCGGTTGCGGTCTCCCTGGCGGTATGATGGGTTCTATGATGGCAGACCTCGGCGGTATGCGTCAGACCATCAACAACATCCGCAAGAAGAAGGGTGAGGAAGAGTTGTCTATGGACGACCTGCTCATCAAGCTCTTCGACGAGGTAGAGTATGTATGGCCACGCGTAGGTTATCCTCCATTGGTAACCCCATTCAGCCAGTATGTAAAGAACATCTCACTGATGAACCTCCTCACCATGGAGCAGGGCAAGGGTCGCTTCGTAATGATGGACGACTCTATGTGGGGTATGATTCTCGGTAAGAGCGGTAAGATTCCTGGAACTATCGACCCAGAACTCGTAGAGCTCGCCAAGAAGCAGGGCCGCGAGTTTACAGATGTTGATGCACACACATTGCTCACCAACGCCCTCGACGACTTCAAGAAGGAGATGGACGAGAACGGTTGGGATTACGGTCAGGACGACGAGGAACTCTTCGAGCTCGCTATGCACCCAGAGCAGTATCGCAACTACAAGAGCGGACAGGCAAAGAAGAACTTCCTGGCCGACCTTCAGAAGGCAAAGGATGCCAAGCTCGGTACAACCCTTACTCCTGCACAGCTTGCAGAGTTCAAGCATGCCAAGGCAGATGCCATCGTGGCACCAGTAGCCGGCCAGCTCTTCTGGGAATTCCAGGGCGAGGGCGAGTGCCAGCCAGCTGTAGAGCCATACATCGGCAAGGAATATAAGGAAGGTGATGCCTTCTGCTATATCCAGGCTCCTTGGGGCGAGTTTGAAACCATCCCAGCTGCATTGGGCGGCAAACTCGTAGAAATCAATGCCAAGCAGGGCAGCAAGGTGCGCAAGGGCGATGTTATCGCTTATATCGAGCGAGAGGCTGAATAATGTTAAATGTTGAATGTTGAATGTTGAGTTGTCCCTTTCTGCAAAACAGCAAGGACACTTACGGCGCAAGCCCCATAATTCAACATTCAACACTCAACATTCAACATTTAATATAAAAACGATGAATTATCAAGCTATTATTGATAAGTATTATCCTGAGGATAATGAGCTTCGGCATATCCTCATCACACATAGCCAATCTGTAGCGCGAAAAGCGCTACAGATTGTTTCGTATCATCCCGAATTGCAACTCGATGCCCAGTTTATCGAAGAAGCAGCTATGCTCCACGACCTCGGCATCTTCATGACCGATGCCCCAGGCATACAATGTTTCGGCTCGCAGCCCTACATCTGCCATGGACGACTGGGAGCAGAAATCCTGCGCAAGGAAGGATATGAGCGACATGCCCGCGTATGTGAGCGCCATACCGGTGCAGGCATCACAGAGGCACAGATCATAGCACAGAACCTGCCCCTGCCACATCAGGATTTCCTGCCGGAAACCATGGAGGAGAAGGTGATTTGCTACGCTGATAAATTCTTCAGCAAAACTCACCTCGACCGGGAAAAAACAATTGAGAAAGCAGAAAAAAGTCTCATGAAGTTCGGAGAGGAAGGAGTAAAACGCTTCCAGCAATGGGAACGCATGTTTGAATAGAATTCTAATTTATTGAATGAGAAAACAATCGACGATAGCTATGCTGCTGCTTGCTGCCATCTCCTGTATGATGGTGGCTAATCCGGGTATGCCCGATTCGAAAAAGAAAAAGAAGAAGGAGAAGACGGAAACTGTGGACAGCGTGGGTGACAGTGTGTTCGTAGACTCGCTGGGCAACGAAATAAAGCCCAAGCTGAAACAGGCTGACGACACCACGCAGATGGACTCGCTGCAGAAAGCTATATGGAAACATAATAAAGTGGTGGATGACAGTATCCGCCTCGACAGTATCGCCAGAAAGAAACAGGGTGGAGTAGACGCACCGGTTAACTATCAGGCGGACGACTCTCTCGTATACGATGCCAAGAACAAGGTGGCATATCTCTACGGAAACTCCAACGTGAAGTATACCAACATGGACCTCAGTTCCGACCGCATCTCCATGGATATGGACAAGAGCAACGTGAAGGCGATGGGTACACCCGACAGTACGGCGGAGGGAGGCATCAAGGGCAAACCTGTCTTCAAGATGGGTAGCGATACCTATGATACCGACACCATCAAATTCAACTTCAAGAGCAAGAAGGCCCTTATTAATAATGTATATACAGAACAGCAAGACGGATTCCTGACCGGTATGAAGTCGAAACGCGACTCATCGGGAGTCATCTATCTGCAGCACGGAAGGTATACCACCTGCGATGATCCGCATCCCGACTTCTACATCTCGCTCTCCCGAGCCAAGGTAAGACCGGGTAAGGATGTGGTATTCGGACCAGCCTATCTCGTGGTGTGCGATGTGCCTATGCCGCTTGCCATCCCTTACGGCTTCTTCCCGTTCACCAAGAGCTACAGCAGCGGTTTCATCATGCCAACCTACGGCGATGAAACGGCACGAGGATTCTATCTCAGAGATGGCGGATATTATTTCGCCATGAACGATAAATGGGACCTGAAGCTGCTGGGCGAGATTTATACCAAGGGATCGTGGGGACTCTCGGCTGCCAGCAACTACCGAAAGAGATACAAATACTCGGGTTCCTTCTTCTTCAGTTACCAGGATACGAAGAACGGCGACAAGGGAATGCCAGACTTTACCGAGCAGGAAAGCTTCAAACTGCAATGGAGCCACCGCCAGGACAGCAAGGCAAACCCATACAGTTCGCTTTCGGCAAGTGTGAACTTCGCCACATCGAGCTACGAACGCAACAACCTCAATTCGCTCTACAATCCGCAGACGATGACGCAGAGTACGCGAACCTCATCTGTTAACTGGAGCACCTCGTTCTCAAGCATCGGTATGACGCTCAGTTCCACCGCCAACCTCTCGCAGAACATGCGCGATTCATCCATCGCCATGACGCTGCCCGACCTCAACATCAGCATCTCCCGCTTCTATCCGTTCAGAAGAAAGAAGATGGTGGGCGATGAGAAATGGTACGAGAAGATAGCCATGAGCTATACGGGACACATCTCTAACAGCATCAATACCAAAGAGGATAAGCTGATGCACAGTTCACTCATCAAGGACTGGCGCAACGGATGGCAGCATCAGATACCGGTGAGCGCTACATTCACGCTCTTCAAATATCTCAACGTGAACCCATCGTTCAATTTCACCGACCGTATGTATACCAATAAGGTGGAGAGATCATGGGATGAAGCCAACCAAACGGAGAAATGTGATACCATCTACGGTTTCAACAACGTGTATAACTGGAACATGAGCGTAGGTCTCTCTACCAAGCTCTATGGTTTCTACATACCAAACCGCAAACTCTTCGGAGATAAGATACAGGCTGTGCGCCACGTGTTTACGCCTACGGTGAGCTTCAGTTATGCCCCAGACTTCGGAGCTTCACGCTACGGCTACTGGGACACCTACCAGAAGACCGATGCTGACGGAAACGTATCGCTGGTGAGCTACTCGAAGTATGCCAATGCCCTTTATGGTGCGCCGGGCAAGGGTAAGAGCGGTAATATCTCGTTTACCCTGGGCAACAACATCGAGATGAAGGTGAAGAGCGATAAGGACTCTACCGGATACAAGAAACTCAGTATCATCGATGCGTTCGACATCAACATGAGTTACAATACCGCAGCCAAGGTTCGCCCTTGGAGCGATATGAACATCAACCTCAGACTGAAGTGGTGGAAGAACTATACCTTCAACATGAACGCTGTGTTTGCCACCTATGCCTACGAGCTGGACGACCAGAACAATGTTTATGTGGGTACCCATACGGAGTGGGGCAAGGGCAGGTTCGGACGATTCCAGGGTATGTCGCAGAACTTCTCGTTCACACTGAACCCGGAGAAGCTGAAGAAACTCTTTGGCGGGGGCGATGATGAGGACGACAAGAAGGACAGCCAGCGCAATGATGATGACGATGAAGGTCTGGATACCGACATCGAAAGCAACGTAGACGACAGCATGGAGAAGGGTAAGACGGCAGCCAAGAAGGGCGGCAAGGCTGAAACGGATTCAGATGGTTATATGGCGTTTAAGATGCCATGGTCGCTGACCTTCGGTTATGGTGTAACGATGCGCGAGGATACGCGAAGAGAGAAGTTCAATGAGAAGACGATGCGCTATGCATACAAGTTTACCCAGACTCTGAACATGAGTGGTAACGTAAGAATCAGTGATGGCTGGAACATCAGTTTCTCATCCGGTTATGATTTTGACAACCACAAGATCAGTATGACCACCGCCAGTCTGGCTCGTGATCTTCACTGTTTTAACATGAGCTGTTCTGTGGTTCTCGCTCCATATACGAGCTACAACTTCACCTTCCGTTGTAACGCAGCCACCCTGACAGATGCGCTGAAATACGACAAGAGAAGCGGTTATTCGAACGCTGTACAATGGTACTAGATGATAGTTTATAGTTGAAAGTTTATAGTTAATAGAGCTTTTCAGCTTATAGTTAATAAAAAAACAGGCAAGTGATTTTGCCTGTTTTTTTGTTTTATCTATATTACTTTTTTACCTTTTTACCCTTTTACTTTTTTACCTTTAAAAGCCTTTTTTTCGCCTCCGGGTGCTCAGGATAAAGGGTGAGGGCCTTGCGGTAATTCATGATGGCAGCCTCTTTCATGCCCTCTTTTTCGCACTCCTTCCCCATAATCACATACTCCGTGGCAAGGCGCTTGAGGAACTTCTGCTGCTTCTCCTTCTCTTCATCCTTCTTTCTTATTTCTTCGCGTAACCGCTCGTTCTCTGCCTGAAGTTCGTTCACCCTGTTCAGCTTTTTGCGGATGAAACGCTTGGCAAGTGGCTGCTCGATATCATAACGGCTGTGGATGGCAAGGAAGAAGTTATCGAGAGCCGACTGCATATCGCCCCTGTCAAAGGCCTTGACGGCATCATGATACTGCTTGTCGGCCTTACTCTGGGTAAGCGCTGTATTGATGGTGCTCTGGTCGTTGTAATGACGGGCAAACTGCTTGACATCATTGCGCACGAAAACATCACTCTGACGCAACGGCTCCTGAAGACTGATGCCCTCGAGACTGGTGCAGCGGGACAAGGCAACATACGTCTGTCCGCCCGCAAAGACACCACCCGTGAAATCAATCTTCACCTGGTTGAAGGTGAGGCCCTGGCTCTTATGAACCGTTATCGCCCAAGCCAGACGGATGGGGTACTGCTCGTATCTGCCAATCTCTTCCTCCTCAATCTTTTTCTCAACCTCATTGAAATGGTATCTCATGTTGCTCCATGCCGCAGGCTCCACCATCACATCCTTTCCTTCCTCGGTGCGCACATAAATCTTGGCATCTTCATCCTCATCAAAACCGATGATGGTGCCCAGCGTGCCATTCACCCACTGATGCTCGATATCATTCTTGATGAAGATAACCTGAGCCCCCGTCTTGAGGTAAAGCTCGATAGGGGTAGGGAGACTGCTCTCCGGAAACTCGCCCTGTATGTGGCCACGGAAGAGGCAAGGCTCTCCCGGAAGACACTGGAGCTGGCTGTCGTTAATGTAATCTACCGTATCGCGGCGTGTAGAGAGGGTGATGGCAAGTTTGGAATCACCTTCATCGAGCTGGGCTCCCACACGCTGGTTGAGGCGCTGTAGATCCTGCATGGGCACCTGAGACGTGCGGATATGGTCGAGGATGCTGATGAAAACGGGATCGCTCTGACGGTATACCTTCTTGAGTTCGATGCTCACGAGCTTGAAGTATTCGAACACCTTGGCATCGAAGAAGAAACTGCTGCGGTAGAAGGGACTGAGCAGACGACGGTCGTCTTCCCTCACCACAGGCTCCAGCTGGAAGATATCGCCCACCAGAAGCAGCTGCTTGCCCCCGAAAGGCTCTCGCATGTTGCGGCAATATACCCGCAATACCTTGTCCAGGAAATCGATGATATCGGCACGAACCATACTGATCTCATCGATGATGATGAGCTCTACCTCGCGGATAATCTTTATCTTCTCTGAATTATACTTCAGGGTGTTGCGGATGTTGCGGACGGAATACATGCTGTCGTTGGGCAGCAGCGGGTGGAAAGGAAGCTTGAAAAAGCTGTGGAGCGTGCTTCCTCCGGCGTTGATGGCCGCAATGCCTGTTGGGGCAAGAATGATATGTTTCTTCTTGGTATTGGCGGCTATATAACGTAAAAAAGTAGATTTACCCGTCCCCGCCTTTCCGGTAAGGAAAAGCGAACGACGGGTAAACTGTATGATTTGGAGTGCATTCTGCAACTCCGGGTTGTCGAGATCAATCATTGTATTTAATTTATAGTTTATAATTTATAGTTTATAGCATAAGCCATATTAAATCGCCTTCTTGCTAAACGGCGTAGCCGCTATAAACTATAAATTATTAACTAAATTTAAAGGTCATCGAAGTTGACAGGCTGTTCGGTTGGCTTGGCCTTCTTCTTCTCTTTCTTTTCTTCTGTGGTGGCTGTACCGTTGGCAGATTCGCCTTCAGCCTTCTTGGCAGGAACCTCGCGGATGATAGGGTTGCCTTCGTCATCGAGGACTATCTCCTCCTGGAAGGCGGTACTGTCTACCTTGGTGGTATCTACCTTTGGCTTTGGTGCGTAGCTTGCACAGATGTACATATCACGGGTGATATCGCTGTCCTGTGGCTTGTCAAACTTGCCGTGATACTGCTGGAAGGCTGGGTCGCCAAAGACACTCTGGAGGAAGTAACCGCACACAGGAAGAGCGGTTCTCGAACCCTGACCCAAGGCTCCGGTGCGGAAGTGGAGACAGCGGTATTCGCCTCCTACCCAGGCTCCAACTACGAGCTTAGGGCTCACACACATGAACCAGGCATCGGAGTGGTTGTTGGTGGTACCTGTCTTGCCACCGAACTCTGTATCACGGTAATTGCCTACATAGCCCCAGAGACTCTGGGATGTACCTCCCGGCTCCTTCATACCGCCCTGTAAGAGCTGCTGCATGAGGAAGGCACTCTTGTAAGGTATTACCTGTTCGGAATCGGTAGGGCCCTCGTAAACCACCTTACCGTCGTGGTCTACAATCTTGGTAACCAATACCGGGTCGTGGTGCTTGCCATTGTTGGCAATGGTGCTGTAGGCGCATGCCATCTCCAGGAGGTTGACATCGCTGGAACCGAGGGCGAGAGAAGGGGTGTCATCCAGCGGACTGTTGATACCCATCTTCTTGGCTGTCTCGATGATGCGCTTGATGCCCATCTCCTGTCCTAATCTTACAGCCACAGAGTTGATACTCTTGGCAAAGGCACTCTTCAATGGGATGCTGTCGCCCGAGAACGAACCGTTGGCATTGGATGGACGCCAGATGGTCATTTCGTGCTTCTTCTTATCGTATACCTCCATAGAGATATATTCGTCGCGACGCTTGTCACAAGGGGTTAAACCCTGATTCATCGCCTCGGTATAAACAAAGAGTTTGAAGGTAGAACCAGGCTGGCGCTCGGCTGTTACCTTGTCATACTTCCAGTGGTCGAAGTCGATATCGCCCACCCATGCCTTTACTGCTCCGGTCTGTGGCTCCATGGCTACAAAGGCGCAGTGCATGAAGGTGGTCATATACTTGATGGAGTCTTCTGATGTCATGTTCATCGTGATGCTGCCCTTGTCATAATCGAACACCTTAACCGGGTGAACCCACTCCTTATAGTAATAGTTTACTGAGTCGGGATTATCAGGGAAGCGGGCTACCAATGCCTTGTAGAATGGCTGGCGCTCGGCGATGCCCTGGATGAAGTTTGGTATCACGTTGTGGTTCTCATCCTGCCAAGGATCCTGACCCATCCAGTTGCCTTTGCCTGCCTGGGTACGGCGGATGCTCCAGTGGTTGTTGAAGTTCTGCTGTACCTGTTTCATCTGCTTGCGGGCTGCATCTTCTGCATACTTCTGCATGCGGGTATCGATGGTGGTATAAATCTTCAAACCGCTGGTATAGAGATCGTAACCTTCGTCTTTACACCAGTCTTTCAGGTAGTTGGCTACTGCCTCACGGAAGTATTTAGCCTGTCCGTCGTAGTTTTCTTCTACCTTGAAATCGAGCTTGATAGGCTCGTCTTTCAGTTCATTGTATCTGTCTTTTGAGAGATCGCCATGTGTCACCATATTATATAATACGGTGTTGCGGCGTGCAAGACTGTTCTCCGGGTTGGTGCGTGGGTTGTAGTAGGTGGTAGCTTTGAGCATGCCCACGAGCACGGCAGCCTGACCGGTGGTCAACTCTTTAGGGGTGGTGTTGAAGTAGGTCTTCGCAGCGGTTTTGATACCATAGGAATTGCTACCGAAATCTACTGTATTGGCATACATGGTGATGATTTCCTTCTTGCTGAATACCGTTTCGAGTTTTACCGCGATGATCCACTCCTTGCTCTTGATGATGAGCAGGCGGAGTACAGGAATCTTGCCCAGCAAACCGGTAGAATATTGCGAACGTACACGGAACATGTTCTTCGCCAGCTGCTGTGTGATGGTAGAAGCACCGCGCCCGTTATGATGGAGGAGTGCATCCTTGGCAGCAGCAAACACACCGATAGGGTCGATACCGATATGCTTGTAGAATCGTTCATCCTCGGTATCTACCAGTGCCTTGAAGAAATCAGGTGTAACCTCATCATATTCTACCGGAGTACGATTTTCGTTGAAATACTTGCCGATGAGTTTTCCATCAGCCGAATAGATTTCAGAGGCCTCTGAGGTCTGTGGATCCAGAATGCCTGAGAAATAGCCAGGTGACTTGCCGAAGAGCCACAAGAAGTTGATATCTACTGCGCCCAGATACAAGATGAAGGCGACTATACAACTTGCCAAGGCAACGAGGGTCTTGGTATACCACGCCCTGCCCTGATACAATCCCTTGTACCAAGGCCAGAATGCGCGAAACTTTTGCCATAACCAGGCAAAGAGAGACTTAATTTTATTCATATATGATGATATAATGATTTCGTTGTTTTTGACTCAGAATTTCTTGAACAGTATATGCGATAGAACGCTTTACTCTTCTTACTCTTCGTTCTTCACTTCCTCTACATCCACATAAATCTCCTTTGAATCCTGTTTCTGCTGTTGGTTCTTCAGCCAGATTCTCTTGTTGTTGGAGACTTTAAAGGCGTTGAGAAGCTCTACTACTCCATAGATGAGCATACCCCAACCGATGATGAAAAGAGGAGCAGAGGCGATGGCTGAAGGCTTGATGATGGCGAGCAGACCCAGCAGAAGAAGGGCTGAAGGGAAGAGCCAGAAAAGAATGCCTACGCGTCCCATCTTAGCTGCTGAAGCCAGATTGACAAACTGGGTCAGAGCGCCCAAAATCAGGATGAACGCCAGGATGAACATCAGCCAGGCGATAAACACCTGAGGCATCAGGGCAAGCAGCAATCCCAGGATAAGACTGCCAACACTCACAAGCGGGAATTTAGGCATCATGCCCATGATAGGCTTACCATTGGAATCAGACAGAATCTGGCCCTGCATCTTCTCTGCATTGCGCTTGGCTGCCCAATAACTGGCAAGGGAGATGACACCTGAAAGGAAAAACAAAACACCGATGGCGATGGTTATCCAGGTGACGGTCTGCTCACGATATTGGATGAGCAGGACTCCTACGATGATGGCGCATACTGCGCGGAATATTGAACTGTGTATTACCTTCATACTAAAACTGATTTTGTTATTTCGGGGCAAAGTTACGAAAGAAATCCGAAACTAGCAAGAAGTTTTTTATATAAACTTAAATTATTGCTATATTTAACGCTAATTATTGCTATATTTAACGCAAATTATTTGTTGGTCTCGATAGAAAGCCGTAATTTTGTAAGCAAAATCAGAATCATGATGTCTTGGAAAGAGACTTAGTGAAAGTAAAAACTATGTCTGGAGTATAGACTTAGGAAAAGTAAAAACTCATTTTTGATATAGACGGAAAAAGTAAAGACAATGACAAAATTATATTTGGTGCGCCATGGTGAAACGGTGGATAACAAGGCGCAAATTATGCAGGGACAAACACCGGGAAAACTCAATATGAAAGGTATTGAGCAGGCTGAGGAAGTGGCCAGGAAAATGGAGGGTACGCCTATCGATGTTTTCGTATCGAGCGATCTCTATCGCAGTATACAGACCTGTGAAATTATCGCCGGCTCGCATCCCGTTGTCACCACTCCCTTGCTCAGAGAGCGCGATTGGGGCGATTTTACGGGCAAATTCATCCCTGACCTGCCGAAGGACCCAAAGGATTGGCCGGACAACATAGAGACGCTGGAAAAGATGAAATCAAGAGCCCAGAATTTCCTTACCTGGCTCAAGGTTACTTATCCTGACCAGACCGTTCTTGCTGTGGGGCATGGCATCATCAACAAGGCTATCCAGAGTGTTTATTATAAACGCCCGATGAACCAGATAGAGAAAATGGCGAATGCTGAGGTCAGAGTCCTTATTCTTTAAGTGAAGAGTGAAGAATTCAATTGCTTCGCTAATCATAAAGTTCAAAGTATCAAAAGTTCTAAGTATAATTCAAAGTATCAAAGAATATGAATAAAATTGCTCTTATTACAGGCGCAACAAGCGGTATTGGCGAAGGTTGTGCACGTCGTTTTGCCCGTGGCGGCTATAACCTGATTCTTACAGGTAGAAACACGGGAAAGTTGGAAATCCTGAAGAAAGAACTCGAGGCTGAGGGCGTTGAGGTGCTTGCCTTGGCTTTCGATGTGCGTAACCGTGAAGCTGCCAAGAAAGCGGTGGATTACATCCCTGAGGAGTGGCGCAATGTGGATGTGCTTATCAATAATGCGGGACTCGCACGTGGACTGGAACCTGAATATGAGGGCGATTTTGAAGATTGGGACCAGATGATTGATACCAATATCAAGGGACTCTTAACCATGACGCGCCTGATTGTACCTGGTATGGTGGAGCGTAATCATGGTCATGTCATCAATATAGGTAGTGTAGCGGGTGATGCTGCTTATGCGGGAGGTAATGTATATTGTGCTACCAAAGCGGCTGTAAAGGCTATTACAGACGGCTTGCGCATTGATGTGGCACATACGAAAGTGCGTGTTACCAATGTGAAACCGGGTTTGGTTGAAACCAACTTCTCTAACATCCGTTTCCATGGTGACCAGAACCGCGCAGACAACGTTTACCGCGGCATAGAGCCTCTGAACGGCGATGACGTGGCTGATGTAGCCTTCTATGCTGCAAGTGCCCCGGAACATGTGCAAATAGCTGAGGTTCTGGTTCTTGCTACGCATCAGGCTAACGGAACCGTGATACACAGAAGCTAGTTAATAGTTTACAGTTAATAGTTAATAGTTTATAGAGGCTGCGCCGTTGAGCAAGATTGTCAAAGCGGTTTATGCTATAAACTATAAACTATTAATTATTAACTATTAATGATGTGGCAAAGCTGATTGATATCTGATTCGAATGTATCTCGATTAATCGCCTTTGCCCGCATTCCAGACTTGTAGTTGTAGATGGTCTGGGTGGAGTAATGCAGCAGGGTGGCTATCTCCTGGCTGTCGGTTACACCCATTCGCATCAGGGCAAAGATGCGAATCTCAGTAGTCAGGTCGTGCGTAGTAGGAACTTCCATTTGACATTCTGGCAGCAGGAGCTTGTTTAACTCAGTAACGAAACCCGGATACAATTCCATGAATGCCTTGTCGAACCGGTTGTAGAACATCTGTGATTCCTCTTCTTCCAATTTATGGGTGTTGAGACTCTTCAGTAAATCGGCGGTCTGGTTTGCCTTGATCTTACGGCTTACCAGTTTGCGGTAATCTGATAACTTGCTGATATAAGCCGCACTGATGTCCATAAAGAGGCGCATGTAGGTCTCTCGCTTGATATTGGTCTCTACCAGCTGCTGGTTCAGTTCGGTGAGCTGTGCATTCATCTCTTTCTGCTTCTCGTTCTGTTCTTCAATCTCAGCCTTGTTTTTCTTCAGCTTGTTCTTCTGTCGGTTGTTGACTAAGGAGAGGATAAGGATGATGACCAGCGCTATGCTTACACCAATGAACCCCCAAAGAAAGCGGGTACGAGAGCGCTCGGCAGCCTGCTGGTTGGCTGAAGCGATGACTGGAAGGATGTTCGAAATCTCCATCATGCGCAGTTGGTTGTTGAAGAACTGTGCATCTTCCATCGTGTGCTGGATATATTTGGCAGCTCTCTTACTGTTGCTCGCATCCTTTTTAAAGATGTAGTAGGCTAGCTTTTGAAGCGCAACAGTTTCTTTGAGTTGGCACAATCCATCGCTCACGGATGCCTCTACGAGAAATTCCTCGTAAAGGTCGAATTTGCCGGTTTTTTTGTAATATCTGGCTATACCATAAGCCGACATGGCATGTATGCGGGATTTGGCTGGCGACATCTTCAGTGCCTTCAGATAATAGTTGAACGATTCCTTGCTGGTAGGGTTGTGGAGATAGGCGTATTCGCCCATGAGATACTGATAGAAGACGTTATGCTTATTGTTTTCGTTGAAACTCTGTATCAGAAGGGTCATATAATGTTTCTTCTGGGCACGGAATTCTTCGGCGTAATCTGAGTTCTTGGAGTATGATTCCCAATAGCTGTAGAGCCAGGCGTATGTGAAGTAATAGTATAGCTTCAACTGGTATGGCATCTCATCAGGATTGAGAGATTTGAGTATGTTTTCTGCTTTGCTATAAAAACCCCTTACCGAAAGTATTGACGCCTGGTTTATCTGGTTGCGTAAGATATAATAGGTGTTATGACATTTTTCTGCCAATTCAAGCCCCTGTTTCATATATGCGTATGCTGAGTCGTAGCGGTAAGCGCTATAGGCATGATATATGCTGTCAAGAAACAGTAGTCGGGTTTGGTTGTCTTCAGCTTCATAAGCTTGCCGCTTCAGATGTTTCAATTCCTTTTCCTTGATTCCCTGATAATATTGGTCGTTTTCAATCATCTTGTCAATACGATCCAATAAAGTCTTCTCGTCCGTTTTGCCTTGAGCAGCCAATGGCATAGTAAGCAAAAGAAGTAAATATATAAGTAGTTTCATCTTTAATGCTTCTTTATAATTATAACAAAATAGTCTTTTAAATGTTATTTTCGTCCTTTTGTCCGTTTTGTGGTGCAAAGATACAAATTTCCTTTCATATAATACCATTTACTTTAGATAAAAATAGTTAATATATTAAAGCGTCTGATTTTTAAGGAGTTATCTGTTTCTTTGGTAGACAGATTTTTTACCAAAATGCTACTTAGGTATACAACTTTGAAAAAAATGATATAACTTTGCAAACGAAATCAGAAAACAGTAGTTTTAATGGTTTAATTACCACTTCAAGTCTTCTAAAAGTATTTAATGATAAAGAAAATTCCTTTTGTTGATTTAGTATGTTGATTTAAATAGGAAAACAGGTTTAGTTTATATTAGGGAAAAAAGGATTGGTAATAGACTAGGCTACTTGATGATTCAAGTTTGCCCTTAAAGGCAAAGCTTATCTATTATGTTTTAGGGAAAACCGCCATGCTTTTGTGAAAAAGTGTGGCGGTCTTTGTTTAATATATGTTAGTTTCTTCTCTTTTCTTTGGTCAACTCAAATTATTTTTTTACCTTTGCCACATATTTATATATAGATGAATGGATTTATATATAGTAGTAGGAAATAGATTTCGAAAGAAAATATCAGTTTTCTTCATGTGTAGAGGGAAATGGTAAGTAGACTTTAAAATATTATATTGAATAAAATATTAAAACAATGAATATATTAGTAACAGGCGCTAATGGTCAATTGGGACATGAAATGCAAATCTGTGCCCAAAAAAGCAATCACAAGTTTGTCTTCACCGATGTGGCTGAAGGCTATGAAAAACTGGATATCACCAATCTTGACGCTATCAGAGAAAAGGTGAGGGAGAATGATATTCAGGTAATTGTTAACTGTGCTGCTTATACCAACGTAGATAAGGCTGAAACAGATTACGATCTGGCTAATCTGCTCAACAATACTGCTGCGGGAAATTTGGCACAGGCTATGAAGGAGGTAGATGGTACTTTAATTCATGTATCTACCGACTATGTTTTTCAGGGCGATAAGAATATACCTTGCCGTGAAGATTGGGAAACGAATCCTTTGGGGGTATATGGTAAAACGAAACTTGCAGGCGAAAAGAGTATTGAAGCTACTGGATGCAAGCATATCATCATCCGTACAGCATGGCTCTACTCGCAGTGGGGTAAGAACTTCGTGAAAACCATGCAGAGTCTCACGGCAAGCCACGACACCCTGAAGGTGGTCTTCGACCAGGTGGGTACTCCAACTTACGCTGGCGACCTGGCTGCTGTCATCTCACATATCATCGAAACTGACCAGTTGGATAAGACGGGCATCTACCACTTCTCTAATGAGGGTGTCTGCTCTTGGTTTGATTTCGCTAAGATTATCTGCGAACTGAGCGGAAATACTTGCGATATACAGCCTTGCTACAGCGAGGAGTTCCCAAGCCCAGTGAAGCGTCCTCACTTCTCAGTGCTCGACAAGAGTAAGCTGAAGCAGACCTTCGGTTTCAAGGTGCCATACTGGACTGACAGTTTGAAGAAGTGCATCGCTGAATTGGCAGAAGCAAAATAATTATTAATTATAAATTATTAATTGAAATGAAGAATATCATTATCACGGGCGGTGCTGGTTTCATCGGCTCACACGTAGTAAGACTTTTCGTGAACAAATATCCTGAGTATCACATCATCAACCTCGACAAGTTGACATACGCAGGCAACCTGGCTAACCTCAAGGACATCGAGGACAAGCCAAACTATACTTTCGTTAAGGGTGATATCTGCGATTTCGACCTGATGTTGAAGCTGATGCAGGACTATAAGGTGGATGGCATCATCCATCTCGCTGCCGAGAGCCATGTAGATAGAAGTATCAAGGATCCATTCACTTTCGCTCAGACCAACGTGATGGGAACCCTGTCTCTGCTCCAGGCTGCCAAGATTTACTGGGAGAGTCTTCCTGAGGGTTACGAGGGTAAGCGCTTCTACCACATCTCTACCGATGAGGTGTATGGTGCATTGCAGATGACTCATCCAGAGGGCATTCCTGCTCCTTTCACGACCAAGGCATCCAGCGATAAGAACCATGAGGCTTACGGCGAGGAGTTCTTCCTGGAGACAACCAAGTACAATCCTCACTCTCCATATTCTGCATCCAAGGCAAGCTCAGACCACTTCGTCCGTGCTTTCCACGATACATACGGTATGCCTACCATCGTGACCAATTGCTCTAACAACTACGGTCCATACCAGTTCCCTGAGAAGTTGATTCCGCTGTTTATCAACAATATCCGTCATCGCAAGCCATTGCCAGTATATGGTAAGGGTGAGAACGTGCGCGACTGGTTGTATGTAGTAGATCATGCCCGTGCCATCGATATGATTTTCCACAAGGGTAAGATTGCCGAGACCTATAACATCGGCGGTTTCAACGAGTGGAAGAACATCGATATCATCAAGGTGGTTATCAAGACCGTGGATAGATTGCTCGGCAGAAAGGAAGGCGAGGATATGGATCTCATCACTTATGTAACAGACAGAAAGGGTCACGATATGCGTTATGCTATTGACTCTAGAAAGCTGCAGAAGGAACTCGGCTGGGAGCCATCTCTCCAGTTTGAGGAGGGAATTGAGGAAACCGTAAAATGGTATCTCGATAACCAGGAATGGATGGACAACGTAACCTCTGGTGATTATCAGAAGTATTACGATAATATGTATTCAAACCGATAATAGCTTTTGGAGTAATCGGAACATGTTTCTATTGTAACCGGTGCATGTCTCTATTATAACCGGTGCAAGAGATTCTGTTTTGTATATTGAATCAGGAGTCCTGTATTTGTTTATAACAGCAAATGCAGGACTTTTTTGTTTTATGGCAATTAAAATGTAGTAAATATATTATTATTTCTTAATTTTTTATGCTTTATGTCGAAGAAAAACTGAAAACTAGAAAATATTTTTCTATCTTTGCAGCCTTAATGATATATAAAAGAAACAGATATGAAGAAAATAATAATATCAGGCATCGTTATGGCGGTTGCTACCTTGTCGTGCCTTCCCGTTAAGGGACAGGAAAAGGTGGTTCCTTTTAAATATGGTAATATGGACCACTGGGTAATCAGGAATATCAAAGAATCAGGCATTATCGGAGGAAATCAGAAAACAGTTTATGCCGTTGGACCTAATATGACTATCAATGGTAATATTCCTTATACCAATAAGGGTGGTTCGCCTTGGGGTTCCTCTAATGTCCTGGCACATGTATCGGGCATCTATAAGACGAATAACTCTGTGTTTCGTGATAAACATGGTAGTGGATATTGTGCCAAACTGGTAACCCATATTGAGAAAGTAAAAGTGCTGGGACTCATCAATATCAAGGTCTTGGCTGCCGGTTCTCTCTTTCTGGGTGATGTTCGTGAACCGATAACAAGTACCAAGGATGGTCCTAAAGCCATCAACTGGGGTATACCATTCACTGCACGTCCTAAGGCTTTGCGCTTTGATTATAAGACTTCTTTTCCTAATGCAGCCAATCGTATCAAGCAGAATGGATTTAGCGGAGCCTCTACGGTTGCAGGTCGAGATCATGCTATAGCTGTGCTCTATCTGCAGAAACGGCATGAAGATGCTAAGGGAAATATAACAGCTAAACGTGTGGGTACGATGGTAGTCAGATTCGGAAAGAGTACCAATAGATGGGTGGAAGATGCTACCTATACAATCCATTATGGCGATATCCGCCACATGGCAGGTTATCAGGCTGCTACTATGGGACTGCGATCCACTGACTATGCCCGTAACAGCAAGGGTAAGAGTGTGCCGGTAAAAGAAGTAGGATGGGCGAGTGCTAACGAAAAGCCTACTCATCTGATTCTTCAGTTCTCCTCATCCGATGGTGGAGCCTATATCGGAACTCCAGGCAATACCTTGTGGATTGATAATGTAGCATTAGTGTATTAAAATAATAAAATCGACAAAATGAAGCATATTCTGACAATACTTATTATGATGTTGGCATTGGGCAGCTATGCCTCTGAGCCTTCTGTAACCGATAGTATCTCATCTGCAGAGAAGGTGGATACGATGGCTTTACATGCTGGGAAATCATGGGTGAACCGGATTCTTGACTACTTTAATGATTCCAACAAAAACAAGAAGCATAAGCGTTTCGATTTTAGTGTGATAGGTGGCCCTCATTATGCCTCTGATACCAAGTTTGGATTGGGATTGGTGGCAGCAGGACTATACCGTACTGATCCGAATGACAGTATTCTTCCTCCTTCTAATGTCTCGCTTTATGGTGATGTCAGTTCTGTAGGTTTCTACATGTTGGGTGTCCGTGGTAACCATATTGCTCCTAAAGGAAGATATCGCATCGATTATCATCTTTATTTCTATTCTTTTCCCTCTGATTTTTGGGGAATAGGTTATGAGATGGGCGATAACGATGACAATAAGAGTGATATGAAGCGTTGGCAGGCTCAGGCTGAAGTTAGCTTCCTGTTTCGTGTAGCAGATAATTTCTATATCGGACCGATGGCGAGTTATGACTATGTAATAGGTAGAAATATTGAACGTCCGGAATTGCTGCAGGGCATGGACTGTCATACATGGAATGTAGGAGCTGGTGTTTCTCTGGTATATGATAACAGAGATAATCTTACGAATCCACATCGTGGTATCTGTCTGAATATCAATCAGATGTTCAGACCTGGATTTATGGGAAATGATTATGCTTTCAGTACGACGGCATTTCGTTTTGATGCCTATCAGCGACTGGGTAAGGGAACGGTTCTTGCCGAGGACATTGGGGCTAACCTCAACTTTGGTAATCCTTCGTGGGGAATGATGGCTGAATTGGGTGGTACTCATTCCATGCGTGGCTATTATGAAGGCCGTTATCGCGATAAACATTCTCTGGAAGCTACGGTTGAGTTGCGCCAACATGTATGGAAGCGTAATGGCATCGTAGTGTGGGTTGGAGCAGGAACCATCTTCCCGAAATTCTCAGCATTGCGCTCTAAACAGATTTTGCCGAATGCCGGTGTGGGTTATCGCTGGGAATTTAAGAAGAATGTAAATGTACGTCTGGATTATGGATTCGGTAAGTCGGGGCAGTCTGGTTTTCTCTTCAATATCAATGAAGCGTTTTAGTAATAATGCTCTTTATGTAGTTTGATAATGCTCTTTAAAGTGTTAATGAAAAAGTAGAATGAACAGTTTTACGGATATATATAATAAGGTGGTGTTACCTATATATAATAAGGTGTCATCGGGCGCATTCCTTTACGGGTATGCTGTGGTAGCATTGTTGTTGCCTAATATAGCTCTGTGCTGTACCGAATGTCTGGCTCCTTGGGCTTGTGGTGCCAATGTGTTGCTGCCTTTGGCACTCTACATGTGGTTCTTTTCGTTAACCAGATGCCCGGGTAAGATGATCTGGTGGGCTTTTCTTTTTGTTTTTTTCGCTGCCTTCCAACTGGTATTGCTTTATCTCTTCGGGACGGGAGTGATAGCGGTAGATATGTTTCTGAATCTTGTAACTACCAATCCTGGCGAGGTGAAGGAACTGCTTGGTAATCTGTTGCCTGCTGTGGTGGGTGTTTTTGTGGTTTATCTTCCTTTGCTGGTTCTGGCTATTATCAATATCAGCAAGAAAGGGATGATAGTGGTTCAACTCCAGCATCGAGTGCGTCGTTGGGCTTTGGAGATAGCTGCTGTCGGTTTATTCTGTCTGCTGGCTTGCTATGTGGCTGTAGATGATTATCGCTTGCGCAATCAGCTTTATCCTGTTAACGTTTGCTATAATCTCTATCTTGCTTTCGAGCGTGATGCGGCTTCAGAGAATTACAGGGAGGCAAGCAGGAATTTCAGGTTTGATGCCAGGAGCGAGCACGATGCTGAGGCTCCCGAGGTGTATGTGATGGTGGTGGGAGAGACGGCGAGAGCCCACAATTTCAGTCTCTATGGCTATCCGCGCGATACCAATCCTTTACTTTCCAAGACTCCTGGAATCATAGCTTTTCCCGATGCTACAACCCAGAGTAATACTACGCATAAGAGTGTTCCTATGCTCCTGTCGGCTGCATCAGCAGAGGATTTCGAACGTCTCTTTCATGAGAAAGGTATCCTGGCTGCTTTCAGGGAGGCGGGATTTCATACCGTATTTATCAGCAATCAGCTGCCTAATCATTCTTTTATTGATTTCCTTGGCGAACAGGCTGATGAACATTACTTCCTGAAGGAAGGTGCTTCTGCAAAAGATAATCATTATGATAGTGATTTGTTGCAGAAGTTGGATGGGATATTGCCTGCGGCAGATGCTTCTTCATCCAAGCAATACCGTTATCGGAAACTCTTCGTGGTACTTCATACTTATGGTTCTCACTTTAATTACCAGGAGCGCTATCCCCGTAATTTCGCTTTCTTTAAACCTGACAGTAAGAGCGAAGCGAAGCCAGAGAACCGGCGTGACCTGCTGAATGCATACGATAATACCATCCGGTATACCGATTATATCCTGCATGGTATCGTAGAACGTCTGCAGAAATGGGAGAAGACTCAGGCAAAGACGGATGGGGGTATATAGCCAACCTATATCGGCGATGCTCTATACTAGCGACCATGGAGAGAATATCTTTGATGATGACCGTCATCTCTTTCTGCACGCCGCCCCGAAGGCATCTGATTATGAGCTGCATGTTCCTTTCATCATCTGGACATCAGATGGTTATGGAAAACAATATCCGGGAATACTGAAAACTTTGTCTGGTCATCGTACCCAACAGGTACAGACGAGTCTTTCGGCTTTTCATACGATGTTGGGGATAGGAGGCATCCTGACCCGTTATCGCCAGGATGAATATTCTGTGGCAAGTGAGAAGTATCATCCTGTGAAGTTGTTTTATCTGGATGATCATGATAAAGCGATTCCACAGGAAAATGCCAAATATTAGCATCAGATTTTAAGCGTAAACGCGCTCTTTGTGTAAAATACATGAAAAGAGTTTTCGTAAATGTCAATTATTTGCGAAAACTCTTTGTCGTATCTATAATTTGCTGTATCTTTGCACCCGGATTTAGATAATAATAAAAATACAGTTGTTATGGAACCAACTCGAAAAATCGAAAAGGTAGGCATGCGCAACCTTCGCATGGAGGATTATGATCAGCTTGCCAAGTCATTTAGGCGTATTTACGCAGACTCAGATGTATTCTGGACAAAAGAACAGATTAAGAAACTCATTACTATCTTCCCTGAGGGACAGGTGGTTATTATCGTTGATGATAAGATTGTGGGCTGTGCGCTCTCTATCATCGTCAATTATAATATGGTGAAGGGTGATCATACCTATGCTCAGGTTACGGGTAATGAAACCTTCAATACCCACGATCCTAAGGGAAACATTCTTTACGGCATCGAGGTATTTATCCACCCTGATTATCGTGGTTTGCGTCTGGCTCGCCGTATGTATGAGTATCGCAAGGAACTCTGCGAGAAGCTCAACTTGAAGGCTATCATGTTTGGCGGTCGTATACCAAACTATCACAAGTATGCCGATAAGATGCGCCCTAAGGAGTATATCGAGCATGTAAGAAACCGTGAAATCTATGACCCGGTTCTTACCTTCCAGCTTTCCAATGATTTCCACGTGCGCCGCGTAATCCGCAACTATCTTCCTAGCGATGAGGAGAGCGAACACTGCGCCACCCTCTTGCAGTGGGATAACATCTATTATCAGCCACCTACGGATTCTTATGTAGACCGCAAGCCAACCGTAAGAATCGGATTGGTACAGTGGCAGATGCGCCCATACGCTTCGGTGGATGACCTCTTCGAACAGGTTGAGTTCTTCGTTGATTCCGTGAGTGATTACAAGAGCGATTTTATCCTCTTCCCTGAGTATTTCAATGCGCCTTTGATGGCTCGTTTCAACGACTTGGGTGAGGCGCAGAGCATCCGAAAGATGGCGCAGTATACCGAAGAAATCCGTGACCGTTTCCGCGAGTTGGCCATCAGTTACAACATCAATATCATCACGGGTAGTATGCCTTATCTTAAGGACGATTCCCTCTATAATGTGGGCTTCCTCTGCCGCAGAGATGGTAGCGTGGATATGTATGAAAAGATTCATGTTACACCAGATGAGCAGAAGTGCTGGGGATTGAGTGGTGGTAGCCATATCCAGACCTTTGATACCGATTGCGGTAAGATTGGTATCGTCATCTGCTATGATGTGGAGTTCCCTGAGTTGTCAAGATTAATGGCTGAGGATGGCATGCAGATTCTCTTCGTTCCATTCATGACCGATACCCAGAATGCTTACTCCCGAGTAAGAGTCTGTGCACAGGCGCGTGCTATCGAGAACGAGTGCTATGTAGCCATTGCGGGTAGTGTGGGCAACTTGCCACGTGTTCACAACATGGATATCCAGTATGCCCAGAGTGCCGTGTTCACCCCTTGCGACTTTGCTTTCCCTAACGATGGCAAGCGTTCAGAGGCAACACCTAATACCGAGATGATTCTCGTATCAGATGTTGACCTGAATCTCTTGAATGAGCTTCATACCTACGGTGCCGTAAGAAATCTTCGCGACCGCCGCAAGGATCTGTATGAATTGAAACAGAAGAAGTAAGTGAGGAAGGATAACTCAACACTCAACACTCAACATTCAACATTCAACATTCAACACTTAACATTTAAATAAAGTGTATAAGATAGACATCTCGGAGCGCACGCTCCACTTCAAGCAGCCGGCAGGCACGTCTCGTGGCGTATATACCACGAGACACAGTTATTATCTCACTCTCACCTCGGATGAAATGCCGGGAGTAGAGGGAGTGGGAGAGTGTGCTACGCTCCCTGATCTCAGTTGCGATGCTAAACCGGAATATGAGATGACCCTGCGACAGGTATGTCAGATGGTAGAGCAGATGGGACGTATCCCTTACGATATGATTCGTGCTTACCCTAGCATCACCTTCGGTCTCGAAACCGCCTTTGCTTCGTTCTTTGATGAAGCGAAGAAGAAGCTGGGGGCAATGAATCTGTCTGAGGGAAAGACTTCTGTCGAAATACTGAAGGAGGCGGGAGTCTCTGTTCCTATGGGAATGGAGAATCTTGTCAATCTCTTCGATTCTCCTTTCGGAAGAGGTGAAGAAGGTATCACCATCAACGGATTGGTGTGGATGGGAACCTATGAGGAAATGCTGGCACGACTGGAGGAGAAGCTCCAGGCGGGTTTCCATTGCGTGAAACTGAAAATCGGTGCCATCGATTTCTTCAAGGAACTCAATCTCATCAAGCGCATCCGTGATGTGTATACCAAGGAGCAGGTAGAATTGCGTGTAGATGCAAATGGTGGCTTCTTGCCCGAGAATGCGATGAGCCAGCTGGAGGCTTTGGCTAAATATGACATTCATTCGATAGAACAGCCTATCAAGCAGCATCAGTGGCCTAAGATGGCTCAGCTTTGTCGCGAAACGCCGCTCCCTATCGCTCTGGACGAGGAGTTGATTGGTGTGAATGTGAGAAGCATGAAAGAAGCTCTGCTCGATACCATTCGTCCGCAATATATCATCCTCAAGCCTTCACTTCATGGTGGAATCTATGGATGCAACGAGTGGATAGAACTGGCTAACCAGCGCGGTATCGGCAGCTGGATTACTTCTGCTCTTGAGAGTAATATCGGTCTGAATGCTATTGCTCATTATGCAGCTAAAGTATATGGTCCTAATGTCAAGATGCCGCAAGGCTTGGGTACCGGTCAGCTCTTTACTGATAATATACCGATGCCTTTGGAGATTCGTGGTGATCAATTATTTGTAGTAAAATGACTTTAGAAGAATTCCTTTCAGAATGGAATAACGGTAGCGACCGGGTGCTGGTGCATACCAGTGGCTCCACGGGAAAGCCCAAGCCGATGATGGTAGAGAAGAAGCGAATGCTCAACTCGGCCCGCATCACTTGTGATTTCCTGGGATTGAAACCCGGTGATAGCGCCCTGCTCTGTATGTCGCTCGATTATATTGCAGGTAAGATGGTGGTGGTGCGGAGTATAGAGCGCCATCTCCATCTTATTTCTGTTTGCCCAAGTGGGCATCCTTTGAAAGATGTAAATGAAGAGATTACTTTCGCTGCGATGGTTCCGATGCAGGTTTATAACACCCTGCAGGTTCCTGAAGAGCGGGCTCGTCTCTGCCGCATCAGGCATCTTATTATCGGTGGCGGAGCCATAGATGAGGCTCTCGAACAGAAACTGAAGGCTCTTCCCGGCAATATTGCCATCTGGAGTACCTACGGAATGACCGAAACGCTCTCGCATATTGCCCTGAGAAGAATTAATGGTGATGAGGCTAGCGAATGGTACCAGCCTTTCGATAGTGTGAAAATCAGTCAGACCGATGAAGGTTGTCTGGTGATAGATGCTCCGCAAGTCTGTGCTGAACCCCTGATAACGAACGATATAGTGGAAATAGAATCCTATATATATAATAAGGTGGAAAAACTCCGTTTTCGCATCAAAGGCAGAAAAGACAATGTGATTTGCAGCGGAGGTATCAAGATACAGATAGAAGAGGTTGAGGCTCTGTTGAAGCCTTATCTCGAAAAACCTTTCATGATAGCCAAGAAGAAAGACGGGAAGTTTGGAGAGATTGCTGTCCTCCTGACGGAAGATGAGGAGATAGAAAAAGTAGAGGCGACTGTTCGCCGCCTCTTATCTGATCATAAATATTGGATTCCAAGGGAATTCCTTCATGTAGACCAACTTCCGCTTACCGAAACCGGAAAGCCGAAGCGTGCTATCCTTCTTTAAAGGGATTCTCTGAAGAAAGATTCTTTAGCTGAATTATCCTTCTCTGAAGAAGTCAAGTGCTTCCTTGATCTCTTCTGTCGTAGCTGTCTGGTTGATACGGATATCGCCTATGCCGCCCAGCATCGTGAAGTTGATGATGCCATTCTGGTTCTTCTTGTCATGGTGCATCAGTTCTATCAGTTCATCATAGTCATCGCAGGTAATATCCAGTGTACCATAGAATTCCTTGATGAAGTTTACGGTCTGGCGCATCTTCTCAGTAGGGAATCCAGTCTTGGCAACACTCAGATAGAGTTCTGGAATCAGACCGAATGCCACAGCGTAACCATGCAGGATAGGCTTGCGCTTCAAAGCCCAGCTCTCAAACGCATGACCGAAAGTATGGCCCAGATTCAGCGCCTTGCGGATGCCCTGCTCGTGAGGATCCTGCTCTACAATGCGCTCCTTTACCTTCACGCTGTCGCCTACCATGCGCTGCAACTGCTTCAAATCAGGCTTGTCGAGGTCGAAACTGACCAGTTCTTCCCACATTGCTTCTGTAGAAATCAGACCGTGTTTCAGCATCTCTGCATAGCCCGAACAGATGTTTTCAGCATCGAGCGTCTTCAGGAATTCTGTATCGAGAATAACGAACTTAGAATCGTTGAACACACCTACTTCGTTCTTCAGTCCGCCGAAGTTGATGCCTGTCTTTCCACCTACCGATGCGTCTACCATAGCCAGCAGGGTGGTAGGAATATTGATAAAGTTGATACCTCTCTTAAAAGTGCTGGCAGCAAAGCCACCCAGGTCGGTTACCATACCGCCGCCCAGATTAATCATACAGGAGTGGCGTGAAGCTCCTCCCTCCTGCAGTCCTTTCCATACCATCATCAGACTTTCGATGTCTTTATGGCTGTCGGTAGCCGGAATAGTGATGATATGGGCTTCCTTCATGCAGTAAAAATTCTGCAATACAGGCATGCATAGTTCCAATGTCGTAGTATCTGTAAGCACAAAAAGCTTGTCGTGCTCACACTCAGAAAGTGCACTTACCAGTTCGCTTTCCAGTTGGGTTGATATGATTACTCTTTGTTCCATAACATTCTAACGTATTAATTTTTGTGCAAAGATACACTAAAATGGAGACAATACAAAAAAAAAGTTGCTAAATTTGCGTTTTTTATCTCAGAATGCATTAAACCTTGGTGTATTTAACGCGTCAAAACAATCGAGTAACAAAAAATGATAATAAAATATCATAACGATTGTGTGTGAAAACAATAACTGATAGAAATAATAACAAATTAAAAATAGGAATGAAAAAATCGATTCTGACGATGCTGCTGCTGTTGATGGCAATGGCATCCTTTGCTCAACAGCGACTGATATCGGGTCAGATTACCGACCGCGATACCAAGGAAGCCATTGAGCTGGTAACTGTTCAATTGCTTAAAAGCGACAGCACGTATGTAGCTGGTGCCATCAGTAATGAGAATGGACTCTTTCACGTCACCGCTCCGGCTAATGGCAAGTATCTGCTCAAGATTTCGAGCGTAGGATACAAGTCTACCGTGAAGCGTATTCAGATTTCTGAAGACAAGGACTTGGCTATGGGTAAGATTGTGCTGGGTGCTGAGGCTATCATGCTGAAAGGTGCAGTGGTAACAGCCATGGCTCAGAAGGTAACTCTGAAGGAGGATACTTTCGTGTACAATTCTTCAGCCTATCGCACACCGGAAGGCTCGGTAGTTGAGGAACTCGTAAAGCGTCTGCCGGGTGCAGAGGTGAGCGATGACGGTACCATCAAGATTAATGGTAAGGAGGTAAAGAAGATTCTCGTAGACGGTAAGGAGTTTATGACGGGCGATACCAAGACTGCCCTGAAAAACCTGCCTACCAGCATCATCGAGAAAATCAAGGCATACGATGAAAAGAGTGATCTCTCTAAGGTAACCGGTATTGATGATGGCGAGGAGCAGACCGTGCTCGACTTCGGTGTGAAGAAGGGTATGAACAAGGGTTTGATTTCCAACATCGACCTGGGCGTAGGCAACAAGAGCCGCTATAACATGCGTGGCATGGGAGGTTATTTCAATGATAACAACCGATTCATGCTCTTTGCCAATGCCAATAACACCAGCGACCGTGGTTTCGGAGGCGGTGGCCCTGGCAGAGGTTTCGGAGGCGCTAACGGTTTGAATGCCAGCAAGATGATTGCCGCCAACTACAATTACGAACTGAAAGATAAATTCAAGTTCAATACTTCACTTCGCTGGAATCACAGCGATGGCGATATTTGGAGCCGTCGTTCCAGCGAGAACTTCATGGGTAGTAGCTCTTCGTTCAGCAATAGCTTGACTCAGAATTTCTCTCGCAGCAACAGCTGGAACGGCAACATCCGATTGGAGTGGATGCCTGATTCCATGACCAATATCCTCTTCCGTCCTTCCATCTCCTGGAGTACCAGCGATGGATTGAGTGGCAGCCAGTCGGCTTCTTACAACAAGGATCCTTATACCATTACCACCAAAGACCCTCTTTCTGAGGAAGGTATTGAGGAGTTGGACAAGGCTGAGGCTATGGTGAACAGTCAGTTGACTAACGGAATCACCTATTCTGATAATAACAATATCAGGGGTATGCTGCAGGTGAACCGCAAGTTGGGCAACAAGGGACGTAACATCACCTTTCGTGTGGATGCCAAATATACGGATAATGACAGCAAGAGCATCTCGCTCAACAATGCCAAGCTCTATCTCGTACAGACAGCGGAGGGTAAGGATTCTACTTATCAGACCAACCGCTATAACCTGACTCCTTCGAAGAATTACAGTTATGCGGGGCAGTTGACCTATAGTGAGCCACTCTGGAAGGCTACCTTCCTGCAGTTCAGCTATAAGTTTACTTACAGCTACTCCAAGAGCGACCGCAGCACCTACGATTTCAGCAAGTATGCCATGAATGGCGATCATGAATATCGTGGTTGGGACAGCTATCTGAATCCGTTTGCCGGTCAGCTTGGTAATTACAGAAATGATGAATTGAGCCGTTTCTCTGAGTATCGCAACTACAATCACGATATCCAGGTGATGATGCGATTCGTCCGTCAGAAGTATAACTTGAACTTCGGTGTGATGATTCAGCCACAACAGTCGAAGTATATCCAGGAATATCAGGGAGTACATGTAGATACCGTTCGCAACGTAACGAATATCAGTCCAACCCTCGATTTCCGTTATCGCTTCTCAAAGATGAGCAACCTGCGCGTGAATTACCGAGGTACCACCTCTCAGCCAAGCATCTCTCAGTTGCTTGACATCACAGATAACAGCGACCCACTGAACATCTCGAAGGGTAACCCTGGCTTGAAGCCATCGTTCACTCAGAACTTCAGATTGTTCTACAACAACTTCGTGCAGAACCACAACAAGGGTGTCATGACCTTCATCAACTTCTCTACCACTAACAATAGCATCAGCAACAAGGTGACCTACGATGAGAAGACTGGTGGAAGAATCACCCGACCTGAGAATATCAATGGCAACTGGAATGTGATGGGAGCCTTTATGTTCAACTGTTCTATCGATAGTGCCGGTGTATGGAACTTGAATACCGACACCTACTTGGGTTACAACAACTACGTGAGCTATCTGAGTCTCGACAAGCAGTCTGATTCCCAGAAGAATACCACCCGCAGTACCACTTGGAGAGAGCGCCTCTCTTTCAGCTATCGCAACAACTGGCTGGAGCTTTCGCTTGATGGAACATTGAATTATAACCATGCTACAAACAAGTTGCAGCCTAACAGCAACCTCAATACCTGGCAGTTCTCTTATGGTCCTAGCATGACGCTTACAGCGCCTTGGGGTACCAGTCTGAACTCAAGCCTCTCTATCAGCAGCCGCCGCGGTTATAGCGACAGCAGCATGAATACGGATGAGTTTGTATGGAATGCGCAGCTCTCTCAGGGTTTCCTGAAGGGCAAGCCTCTTACCATCATGCTGCAGTTCTACGATATTCTCCGCCAGCAGAGCACCTTCTCTCGTGCCATTTCTGCTACATCCCGCACGGATACGGAGTATAATGCTATCAACAGCTATGCGATGCTGCACGTGATTTACCGCCTGAATCTCTTCGGAGGCAAGGATGCCCGTAGGAGCGGACCTGAAGGTCCTGGTGGTCCCGGTGGTCCTGGTGGCCGGCCAAACTTCCATGGTCGTCCATTCAATGGCGGTTTTGGCGGTGGTCGTCCAGGCGGTAGAATGTTCTAGAAAAGAAAATGAAGTAAGCTTCATTTTAAACGATAGTAAGCCTCACTCCATGTTTACGTGAGGCTTATTTCAAACAGATATGACGAGAAAAAAAATCCCCGCTCTTCGTAATGAAGAACGGGGATTGTTATTTTGTCTTATCAAGAGTTCTCGATTAGAGAGCGAACTTGTAACCCAATGTAATCTGGAATACAGAGTTGCAACCTGCATCGTCAAAGTCTGCAATCTTTGTTACGCCAATATTGTAACGAGCATCTAAGCAAACGTTCATATACTCGTAAGAAAGTCCAACAGGAATAGAGAAATCAAAAGACTTGATTTTTGCTCCGTCTGGTGCATATTTATCGTAATCTACTGTAACGCCCTCAACACTAACCTTGTTGCTAAGATTAAATGCTGGCTGGATACCAGCCTTTAATGCAAGACCTGGAGCTACATAAACGTTGGCAAGAATAGGGATGTTAAGATAATCCATCTTCATCTTCACGTCGCTATCTTTAACCTTTGCACCCTGCATAGAGTAGAGAAGACCACCGCTAATACCAAACATTGGTGATACATGATACTCCAACTCAGCACCTCCAACGAAGCCTGCTTTGTATTCTGCATCATCCTCTGTAACAGATGAAACGTTCAAACCTACCTTAGGCTGAATTGTAACATCGCCTGCATTGTACTGTGCGAAAGCACCTACTGAAGACAGCACCATAGCTGCCATAACGAATAATTTTTTCATAATCTCTAATATTTTAAATTAATAGTTTATAATGCTCATATAGAGTATGATTAGTTATCAGTGTGTATGCTGATTCCATCATTCCATCATTTTTACTAGGTGCAAAGGTATGTTTTTTCTCTATTCGCTCCAAATATTTTAAGCATTATTTTAAAATAAGCAGCCAAATATCACATATAAGTTTCTATTTCGTATATTTTTAGCAATAATTATCCCAATTTTCTTGCATCGTATCTTAAAATGTTGTATATTTGCAGAGCTAAATAGAAATGCTTATGGGACTGGAATTTGGAAAATGGTTAATGGACGTTGCCAAGTATATGTTGACGGCGCTCTTACTAGCAAGTTTTTTTGGAGACATGAATACCCCAGGAATGGTTGCTATAGCAATATTAATAATGATGGTAATATTAGGCTTGGGGCTTTGGTTTGTGCACCTTAATAGTCCTGACGATAAAAATAATAAAAGAAAGAAAGGAAAATAATTATGACTACACAAGAAATTAATTTCGCAATGATTTGTGGAGCACTCATCCTGATTTGTCTTTTTGCTGTCGGGTTGATTATTCACGAAAAGAGCCAGCAAAAGAAGAATGCTCAATGGGAATAAAAAAATCCCCTATACAGTGTAAAAGATGTATAGGGGATTCTTTTATTCTTCATCCTCGTCCCAGTCTTCTTCGTCAAATCCAAACATGGCGGGATCTACGAAGGCGTCCAGGGCACGGCGTTCCTTCTTGGTTGGGCGACCAGTGCCTCTTGCTCTATCTACGAATCCGCTGATGCGGCTCATCTCCAGGAGCTCGTATTGCTTAGGGTCGGTTACGTTTTTATAGACACCATACAGCATCTTGGCGCCTACGCGCTGCTCTATGCAGTCGAGAACCTCGAAAGAGTAGGTGATAGGGGCTTTCTTTACGCTCACCACATCGCCACGCTTGATGATGAAGGAAGGCTTTCTCGTTACGCCTCCCACCATGACGCGGCCGTTCTTACAGGCATCGGCAGCAATACTGCGGGTCTTGTAAATGCGGGCAGCCCAGAGCCACTTGTCTATTCTTGCTGATTCTTTCATGATTATTTCTTTCCTAGCTTGTTAAACTGGTTCATGGTGATGTCGATACCAGCCAATACGAAGCTCTTGATAATCTCTACACCCAGGTCGATGGCCGGCTGCAGCTGCTTCATGTCTTCCTCAGTATATTTGCCCAGCACCCAGTCTATCTGGCCGCCACGCGGATAATCGTTGCCGATGCCCATGCGCAGGCGGGCATAATTCTGACCGATAAGCTGCTGGATATGTCCCAATCCGTTATGGCCGCCGTTGCTGCCGTTTGCCTTCAGTCGGAAAGCACCCAGAGGCAGGGCTAGCTCATCGCTGATAACGAGCAGTCGGCTCTGGTCAATCTTTTCCTGATTCAGCCAATATCTTACCGCATTACCGCTGAGGTTCATGAATGTGGTAGGCTTGAGCAGGAAAATCTTTCTTCCCTTGAGCGTAGTCTCGGCTACGAAGCCATATCGCTTATCCTCAAAATGAATATTGGACGCTTTAGCAAAAGCGTCCAATACCATAAATCCTGTGTTGTGCCTGGTGCCGGCGTATTCATCGCCAGGGTTACCAAGCCCACAAATCAAATATTTATCCAATGTTTGATAATGCTTTACTCAGGTTCGTAAAATCTCTAGATGACTCAGTGATTAAGCCTCTTCTTCCTCAGTAGCCTGAGCTGCGAGCTGAGCGTTACGTGTCATCTTGATAGAGCAAACTACGACAGCCTTGCTTGTAGCCAACTCGAGACCCTCGAATGAGAGGTCACCTACCTTGATGCTCTTACCGATCTTCAACTCTGTAACGTCGATATCGAGGTGCTCAGGAATAACCTGGTAAGGAGCTGTAACGTTGATCTTACGGATAGAGAGGTTCATACGACCACCATCACGTACACCCTGTGCAAGACCTGTCAACTTAACTGGAATACCGATAGTGATAGGCTTCTGGTCGTTAACCTCGTAGAAGTCAACGTGCAGAGGAGCGTCTGTTGTTGGGTGGAACTGGATCTCCTTCATGATAGCTGTGTGGCTCTCACCGTCGATGATGAGGTTGATAACGTATACATGAGGAGTGTAGATGATTTTACGCAACTCAGCGAATGGAACTGCGAATGACAAAGCCTCAGGAGCACCGTTCTCGCCCTTCTTCTCACCATAAAGGTTACATGGAATCAAACCTTCCTTACGCAATGTCTTAGAAGCTTTCTTGCCAAGGTCTGTACGCTTCTGACCTGTTACATTAATCTCTTTCATTTTGTGTTACTCTAAATTAAGTTATTAATAAAAAATGTGCCTTAACTCGCCATCACACGGATTAGCTTTGCTTAAAGCGGGTGCAAAATTACGAAAATTATTTGGAATGAGCAAACTTTTTGCCGAAAAACATGTTTTATATGCAGAAAAAATATTGAAAATACAATTTTTTGCTTAAATAAACTGAAATTTTCGCCCGTTTTCTTGTCTATTATATATTTAATGTGTATTTTTGCAAGCGTATTAGGTAATTTAATAAATGAATCTTTTAAAAACATTAGAGAATGATTAATAGGGATTTGATAAGACGTAAGATTGTGCAGTTAACCTACGCATACTATCAAAACAGCGATCATAACATGGAGAACGCTGAGAAGGAGCTGATGTTTAGTCTCTCCAAGTCATACGATTTGTACAACTACATGTTGCAGCTCATCGTTGCCATCACCCAGGAGGCACGCAAGCGCTACGATGTAGATGTAGCTCGTGCCAAGAGAGAGGGTGAGCAGGAACCTTCACCACGTTTCGCATTCAATAAGTTCGCTCTGCAGCTCGAAGAGAACAAGATGCTGCTCGAATGGATAGATGTTAAGCATTCCAACTGGGATGAGGATATCGAAATGGTGCGCAAAGTGTATACTGCGATTACGTCTAGTGATCTCTATGCTGATTATATCAGTGGTGCTATTGATGAGGAACTCGCCGATCTCGATGAGTACAGCCGCGACCGTGAGGTATGGCGCCGCATCTACAAGCAGTTCATTCAGAATAATGAAGATCTTGGTGCATTCCTTGAGGAGAAGAGCCTCTACTGGAACGATGACAAGGATATCATAGATACTTTCGTATTGAAGACTATCAAGCGTTTCGACCCGGAAGCTAAGGCCAAGCAGGAATTGCTGCCGGAATATAAGGATGCTGAAGACAGAGAGTTTGCACGCAAGCTCTTCCGTGCTACCATCCTCAACTGCGATACCTACCAGCGCTATATGAGCGAGGCTTTGCGCAACTGGGATTTCTCACGTCTTGCCTATATGGATGTGATTATCATGCAGATTGCCATCGCTGAGGTGATGAACTTCCCTGGCATCCCGGCTACCGTCACTATCAACGAGTATGTAGAACTTGCCAAGGCATACAGCACTCCTCGCAGCGGCGGTTATGTTAACGGTATGCTCGACAGCATCTGCCGCGAGCTCATCAGCCGCAACCTCATCCAGAAGGAGATGCCTGAGCGCAAGCAGCATCAGCATGCACAGCACGGCGAACATGCCGGCAAACAGCGCCCGGACAACCAGCACCCAGCCGGCCGTCGTCCGCGCATTCATCGCGCTCCGGGCGAGGGTGAGTAAATAACGGAGGTCTTTCTTGCTGGCCACACCTTATTTATATATAGAACATAAAATAATAATAGATAATACTTTAACGACATGACAAATTTAGTATTGCAAGCAGCTGCCGGTGGTAGCAGCATGAGTTTTCTCATCATGATGGTAGCTATCTTCGCTATCATGTGGTTCTTTATGATCCGTCCTCAGCAGAAGAAGCAGAAGGAAATCCGCAAGTTCCAGAATGCTTTGGCAGAGGGTACCAAGGTGGTTACAGGCGGCGGTGTTTATGGCACTGTTAAGCGTGTTGACCTCGAGGCTAATACCGTTGATGTTGAGATAGCTCGTGGCGTGGTAATCACTGTAGCTAAGGGCTACGTGTTTGCTGATGCAGCTAGTCAGACACCTAATGCATAGTATCAAGAGCATATTAAAAGCTGTCAGAAACTTCCTGTTCAGTGGTCTGAATAAGGAGTTTCTGATTTTTTTGTTCTTTCTCGCTCTCAGCGGCATCTTCTGGCTGATGATGACGCTCAATGAGACTACCGAGAGAGAATTCAATATTCCTGTGCAGTTAACCGGCGTGCCCCGCAATGCGGTGATAACCGGCGAACTCCCTGATACCGTGCATATTACGGTGCGCGATAAGGGATTCACACTCGTTACCTATGCTTACGGAGGCAAGATTCATCCGCTCACATTCCGTTTTGCCAATTATGCCGACGAGGAAACGGGAACGGGACAGATTCCGATGGCTGATGTGCAGAAACAGGTGGCATCCCAGCTCTATGGCTCTACCAAACTGATCTCCATCAAGCCGGCAAAATTCGATTTCTTCTTCACCTATGGCTCTTCCAAGCGAGTGCCTGTGGTGTTCAGAGGTAGGATTACAACCAGCAAGAGCTATTATCTGGCACATACCGAATTCCTGCCGTCTACGGTTACGGTTTATGCCAACAAGAAGCAGCTCGACCAGTTGGAATCGGTAGAAATCGAGCCGTTCAACATGCGCAACCTGCAGGATACCATTCATCGCAGCGTACCTATCAAGAAGATACGTGGCATGAAGATTGTGCCTCAGATGGTGCGTCTGGCGGTATATCCTGATGTGCTTACCGAAGAGTCGGTCGATGTGCCTGTTACGGCCATCAACATGCCTGATAACATGGTGCTCCGTACCTTCCCATCTAAAGTGGCGGTAAGATTCACCATCGGAGCAAGCCTCTTCAGAACCATCAAGCCGAGCCAGTTTAAGGTGGTAGTAGATTATAACGATCTGGCTAACAACCCTTCTGACAAGTGCAGACTCCAGTTGCGCAGCGTGCCGCGCTCGGTGAGCAAGGCGCATCTCGAACTGGAAACGGTAGATTATCTGCTGGAACAGCAATGATAGTTGATAATTGATAGTTTATAGTTGATAGTTTTCTACTATGATGAAGATAGCGATAACGGGTGGTATAGGTAGCGGAAAGAGCTATGTGTGCCGGATATTGGAGAAACAGGGCATCCGGGTTTACGACTGCGATGCTGAGGCTAAGCGGCTCATGCGTACCGATGCCCGCTTGCAGGCTGGCTTGAAGAAGTTGGTGGGCGAGCAGGTTTACAGTGCAGAGGGCGTTTTGCAGAAGCCCGTGCTGGCTCAGTTTCTGCTGGCTGGCGAGGCTAACAAGCAGGCTGTCAACGATGTGGTTCATCCGGCTGTGGCGCGCGATTTCGAGCAGAGCAGCTATGAGTGGATGGAGAGTGCCATCCTCTTCGATAGCGGTTTCTACCGCCGTATCCACCTCGATTTCGTGGTCTGCGTAACGGCTCCCATACCGGTTCGCATCCAGCGCATCATGCAGCGCGATCATATCCCGGCAGAGAAGGCGCAGCAGTGGATAGATGCCGTCATGCCGCAGGAAGAGCTTGCAGCCCGCTCCGATTTCGAAATCGTGAACGATGGCGAGCAGGATATCGATGCACAGGTAAGGAAATTATTAGATATCATTAATAATAAAGAATAATAGAAAAGACAATGGAAACAATCCTTTCAATTGCAGGCAAACCAGGCCTTTATAAATTGGTATCAAGAGGTAACAGAAACCTCATCGTAGAAACACTCGATGAGACTCACAAGCGTATCCCAGCTTTCGCTACCGACCGCGTAACAAGCCTTGGTGACATCGCTATGTATACAGACGCTGATGAGGTGCCACTCTGGGAAGTGCTCGACAGCGTAAGCAAGAAGGAAGAGGGCAAGCCTAGCACTTTCAACTACAAGAAGGCGCCTGTTGCTGAGCTCCACGCTTATTTTGCTGAGGTTCTTCCTAACTACGATCGCGACCGTGTTCACGACAGCGATATCAAGAAGCTCCTCCAGTGGTACAACATTCTCGCTAAGTACGGCATCACCGATTTCAAGGCTACTCTCGCTCCTACAGAGGGTGAGAACGTAGATGATCGTGCTGAGCAGACTGCTGAGTAAAAATCGTAATATTATATTTGTTAAAGGGTGTTCATACTTATAGAAATAGAATATGATACACCTCCACTTTTTAATTAAAAAAATCCAATTCGGTGTTCATACTTCTAGAAATAGAATATGATACACGTAATTGTATGTTATTATTCTCTTATGATAGGGTGTTCATACTTCTAGAAATAGAATATGATACACCCTTTTTTTATTTCTCAATCTTTTTCAGTTCCTTCTCAAATCTTCTGCGGTACATCTCTCCCGCTATGGTCAGACCGAACGGGAAGGCGAGCCAGATGCCCAGGATGCCCAGACCGCAAGGGAAACCTAACGTATAGCCCAGCGGCAAGGAGATGACGAAATAGGCGATGAAGGCATAGAGCACCATCGGCTTCACACAGGCGATGCCACGCAGCGCATTGGCAAAGGTATACTGCAGTCCGTCGCCAAACTGATATACCATCAACAGGATAATCAGCGTAGCCACATACGCCTGCACCTCCACATTATCATTAAACCAGCCACCTATCTGATGGCGAAGCAGGAACACCGGCAAACCCATACACAGCGAGAACAGCAGGTTCAGCCGGAACCCGTCGTAGGCATTTCGGCGAACTGCCCCGTAGTCCTTCTGACCCATAAAATGACTTACGCGGATAGCCAGCGCAGCCGCCATGCCCGAAAGCACGAGATAGAAGAGCTGCGAGAGGGTAATCATCACCTGATGAGCTGCCAGCGGAATGGTTCCCAGCCAGCCCACCATCACACAGCTCAGCGTGAAGGCAGCCGATTCCATGCCCAGCTGCAGCGCCACAGGCCAGCCCAACCGGTTCATCTCCCTGAAGTCAGCTTTGGTCAGAGAACTGTGCAGAATATCGCGTCTGTATTCCCCGAAATTCTTGCCCGTCATCAGCATGACCACCATTGCCAGCGCCATCAGAATACGGCTCACCAGCGTCGAAATACCGGCTCCCAGCAAACCCAGTTCCGGGAAACCCGCCACACCGTAAATCAGTACCCAGTTGCCCAGGATATTGATTACGTTGCCGCCAATCATCGCCCACATCGCCACCTTGGTCTGTCCGAGTCCGTCAAGAAATTGCTTCATCGTGAAGAAGATGCCCATAAAGAGCACCGAGGCGAGGTTTACCAGAAAGTAAGGACGGATGAGCGAGAGCAGCTCTTCAGGCTGTCCGATGCGCCCCAGATTCAGGTAGAGCACAATGAGGGCGAGGGTGAAGATGATACCCGTCAGCATGTTGGCACAGAAGGCATTACGCACTTTCTGTCCGATGCAGTCGGTCCGTTCCTCGCCGTAGAGCCGTCCGATGATAGGAGTGAGACCGTAGGTGAATCCCATATAGGATACGAAAACGAGACCGAAGATATTGTTCACCAGTCCGGCAGCCGCCAGTTCGGGTGTACTGTGATGTCCTATCATCAGCGTATCAGCAAATCCCAGGATGATGGTACCCAGCTGTCCGATGATGATAGGAATGCCGATAGCTAGCAGTTCCCGGTAGTGATGTTTCTTGTTCGTCGTTATTGATGTCGTATGATTATTCATATTTGCTTTTAATTACTAATCTATTTCCTTTATTCTGCTTAAGAGCATGCAAAGTTACGGCTTTATTCACTAATTACCAAATTTTAAAAGGTAAAAAAGTAAAAAAGTAAAAAGGTAAAAAGAGCCTAGCGGGGTTAAGCTAGCTTGGGGCTCTTTTTACCTTTTTTAGGGGACCAGCGATGGAATCGCTGGGAACGGGGACAGGAAGGGGTTAAAGCTTCTTTTTACTTTTTTACCTTTTTACTTTTTTACCTTTAAAAGATGTATGAACTTCCTTCCTCTTTCTGTCCATACTAGGTAGGTGTGGGTATAGGCGGTGCCCAGCTTCTCCTGTACCCCATCGCAGTGAGGGTCGGGGTGGGTAGAGTAGCGGGTGCGGCTCTTCGCCAGGCCCATGTGGGCATAATCGGCATAGAGCAGATACTGGCCGCTCTGGTAGTACTGGATATGAAGGGCACAGAGCTGGCGGTTCAACTCCTGTGCCGTGATACCCAACTCCTTCGCTATCTGCGTGGTGGTATAGCAGGAAACAGAGTTGAGAACATTGTCGGTGTAGAGCGCTTTCGGCAGAAGATGATCTACCTGATTCTCTAACTGGATGATGTTCTCACCGTTCTTGGCGATGCAAACCACCTGCTCATCTACCACACCGTTCAGCCGTCGAATCTCCGTATCCTGTTCTCCGATGAGTTTCTTCTGCTGATCAATCTGCACTTGCTGGTTTTTCAGCAGATTCTCCTTCTCCTTGAGTGTAGCTCTGAGAATCTCTTCAGCATGTCGAATCGTCTCCTCATCACTCTCGCCCTGCTTTACCGGAATATAACCGCCCGTCTTGCGAATCTGTGGCAGCACCTCGGAAGTAACCCAGTTCTTGAACTTCACCGCCGTAGGAAGCTTGGACCCGAGAACCAAAGCATAGAATCCGCTCTCGTTGACGAAAAGAAGCTGGCACCAGCGCTTTGCCTCACTTCCATCCTTCTTGATACCAGTCGTTACCCTTATGCTGTGTTTTACAGCGTCATGTGGGTTAACTAGTTGATACACAGCGCATCTTGCTCTTTTGTACCCCAGCACGTCACAGACATCTTTCGCGCAGAACAAAGGTTCTCCATTTTCGTCTGTCAAGGTGCGAATCTTACCGAATTCAGGGTTTTCAAACACGACAGCATTACCCGCTGTCTTTTCATTCTTCATTTCTTCCTTTTTTGTTTTATAATTTTTTTCCATGATATAAAAATGTTAAATTGAATGTTGAGTGTTGAATGTTGAATGTTGAATTATTAGTGTTGAGTGTTGAATGTTGAATGTTGATTTTTTGCCTAACGGACTCAAGGGCGCTAGCCTAATTCAACATTCAACACTCAACATTCAACATTACAAAATCGTTCCCCAAATGCTCTCATCCCTGTCTCTCGCAGCGGTAATGGCATTGATGAGGCGGTGGAGCCAGATGCGGGAGTTCACAACCATGCCTTTCACACGGTTCTCACCCACCAGGATGCAACCCTGCGTATCATCGGGATAATTGCCGGCATGGATGCGGATGCCCTCAAAATTGGGGACACCCAACAGCAGCGGCAACCACATCTGAAACCTCGGCGACTTGCTGATCACCACCGGATAAGTGCCCTCAGGTATCGCCGTCTTGCCCTTCATCTTTTGCGCCTTCTTGCCCGATACACGCCCCAACCGCACATTCTCCTCGGCAGGACTTAGCTCCACACCCAGAAGGTTGCGCCAGCACGGCTCCAGCGTATCACAGAAATACGAGTCCGCATTCAACTTCTCCGCAGGCACCTCGCACACCGTCTTCAGCCCCCTGCACTTGTTCACACTCTCAATCGTGCGCTTCTTCACATCCTCATCCTTCAGGATGTAAAGGCGACCTATCGTGTAGGTCTTCTTCTTCGCTATACGTTTTAAAACTATCTGCATAAGTAAAAATAAATTTAAGATTCAATAACCATACCGTCGTGGCGGTACTTAAGCTTCTCAAAACTGTCACAACTGTCACAACTGTCACGCTTGCCCGTATACTGATACGCCCGCCTGATGTAATTCCGGTGCAGCCACTGCCTGATCATCATATCGGTACCCTTCGCATCCAAACCATGCTCCAGCCGGATGGCAAGCAACTGCGCAGCCGTAAAGCTATCGGGCAGTATCTGTAAAAGATTCTGAGGCCCACGCTTCGAACTCTTCTCCGCCGTATAGTTCTCCTTCGCAATCATGTCGCCGAAGAACCGCATCTTGCAGTACAGGTCATACTGCTCGCTCCAGCGGATAAACTCATCAATCTCCGGCTCCCACTTGCAACCATTGGCTACATACAGCACACACGCCTTCAGGTAAGCGATGACGTTGGCACGGAACGAGAGATTCTCAAACGTCCTGTCCTGCGACAGCCGGGCAAACTCAGCATTCTCATCCTTCAGTTTGAGGGCAAGCTGGAACGCCTCCTTACACTCAATCAGCCCCGTTACTTTGTTCAGATTTTCGATGTAAGGCCGTAGCGCCTCACGGTACGATTCATCATAGGTTCCGTAAACAGGCATATCTTCGCCGATTTCCCTTTCGGGGATGGTACAGAAGTTGATACGGCTGATAGGACCATCGGTAAGAACCTTAGAGAAGTAACGCTGACCCTTCTGGATGGTGGTAGATGCATTCCAGTTGAACCGAATGGTAACACGCTCCGTGATACTCATCGTTCCTACGCGAGTTTGTCCGTATTTATTACCCGGGTCGGCTGCCAGACACATGATACGGAACTGCTGGCTTCCGCTACCCTTGAGCGCATCAAACTGGTCTAGCTCATTGAGCGAAGTATAGAGGAAATGTTCCTGCGCTTCGGCCGTTCTCATCACGAAAGCCGGGTTCGTCATATCCGCATCAATCTCCTGGATAATCAGGTTTTCAGGTCTCTTGCGTTTATCCTTGTTGGCACCCTTGCGCAGCATCTCATCCTTCCACGCCTTTTCGCGCTTCAGGTTTTCAGCGTCCCTCAGCCTGATATCCTCCATAATGAAATCGATAGGCCTGTTCACGCTGCTCTTACCCGCTCCGGTACCCGCAAGCAGCAGCGTCATCAGTCTCGCCTCGTGCTCCACGTTGTCAATATACCGGAACCTCGTCTTCCAGAGATGCGTAGCCAGCGGCGGGAAGATAGCGTGCGCCACAGCCGGCTTATAAATTTCCGGCGTCCTCGATATCAGCAGCTCCACCAGCTTCGGCAGTTTCTTTGGCATCTCCGGCGGGTCAGGATAATCCTCATCAGCCCTATTACCTGTTAACTGAAAACTATTAACTTGTTGATTAGCCCTATCAACTGTTAACTGTAAACTATTAACTTGCTCAGCCCTATTAACTTGCTGGCTGGCCTTCTGCTCCGCAAGTGCATTCACCCTCATCACTTCCCTCGACATCGGCTTCGTATTGTCAGCATATTTCGCATAGAAGTCGTGAATCAGCTGATGGCAGTCGTTCTCCTGATAGTAGCTCGGCATTTTCACCCTCACCACCTTCATCAGTTCCTCTTCCTCCATCACCCTCGAAGCACCGGCGCTCATGATAGCCAGCAGCGAAGAGTGTCTCGACCCCACGGTATCAATCTCCATACCCCCGAGTCCGGCAGCCTGCGTAAAGAGGTCAAACGCAATCAGGTTCTTCTCCCTGGCTCCCAGTCCGCCAGCATCCTGATTGCCTCCAGAATGCCCGATATGAGGAGCATCAGCACCATGGCTATTACCAGATTGGGCAGGCTGAACAGCAGAGCCAGCAGAAACAGCAGAATTGCCGTCGTTGCCCGATAGTCTATTATTTTCATTATTCTTACCATTGTCATTAACTTTTAACTGTAAACTGTTAACTTTCCCTCTTCCGTCCACGGTCAGTCCGCGGTCCAGATACGCCTGCCTTCGCATCAGAATCTCCTTCTCGCTCAGCACGGCGCACCACATCTTCGACCTGTAGATTTCCGAGTCCTTATCCGTAAGATAAATCATTCTCTCGGGTGTGATGCAGCTCTCGTCATACGGCACCCCCAGCGCCTCGCAATACGCCTTCTGCGTCTCCTCGATGGTCATTCCTACCGGCAGTCTGATACCGATGTGCAGTTTCTTCCGGGCACTGTAGCAGAGGTGCAGCAGCGAGCCGTTCCAGATGCTGTCAGAGCAGTTCAGCTCCCTTGCCTTCTCGATAGCCTTGTCTACATACTCCCTGTCATCCACGTCGATGATAGTCTGGAACATGAAGCTCTCGGGCTGGGCATTCTCCTGTCTGCGCACATTGTTCTTGAAAATGCCGTAGTGGGGACAGAAGAAAGGCAGTTCGCTCTTCAGCCTGTCCTGCGCCTTCTTCACCGCCTCCGCATCGTTGGCATTCACCTTCGGGATAGGCAGTTCGCCCCTAATCTGCTGAATCATCTTCCTGATTTCCGGCGATGCAATCACCTTGTCATACACCGCCATACTGTTTGAAAATACCTTCCCCTTATTGCCCTTGCGATAAGGGTTCAGTGCAATTACATGTTGTGTTTCTGTCATGTTATTTCGTTAATAAAAGATTGGTTTGTGGGGTAATCCCCTCTTCCGTTTTCACCACTCTCAGCCGTCTGTAAGGAGGAGGACTGAACACATACGCTTTCACTTCCATCATTTTAAATAATTTAGAAGATTGGGGGCTCCCACCACGGTTGATGTGCAGATACACAAAAGCCCCCGAAACTCAGACCGCATTGGTTCTGAATTCCGGGGGCAAAGGTAAGGCAAATTTCTCGCTTCTACCTAGTACGTACTATGTACGCGTACTAGTACTACCTGCCAGATTAACCTCTGATAGCAGGCATCACTTTTTCGAGGAAGGGAATCGTTTTCTTCTGTTCCATTCCTCGGTTGTAGGCGGCTCTCATCGAGTTCGGATTAGGACCCCAATAATTGCCGAATACGCTCCATATATTATCGATTTTCAACTCTGTACCTATCTGGTTGGCAAGGATGGCAGCTTCGGATGATGACAGTCCTGAAGGCATGAAATTTTCGGTTACCAAGCCTATCTCTATCAGGTTGTTCTTTATCCTCTGAGCCTTTTCCGTTTTCAGCTCAGCCGGCATCTCAGCATTTCTGCATGAGTTTTGCTCACAGGCATTGCTGCCATAATAATTCTCCACATGCTCGAAGTACGAGCTACCAGCGTTCATGATGATCATTCTTTGTCCAGACATTTCTCATCCTCCTTTCCCTGATAGTTGTTCATGTGTTCGATATACTGCCCACCATTCATCTGGATGGTATTGTTGATAACGATGGTGAAGTGCTTTATTACGAAGCGAATAAATTTCCTATAAAAAAAAAGTTTCATCTTCTTTTGTTGTCTTTAGGTTGATTAACTGTTTCCGCCTCATTTTAGCAGAGGACGTGTGTTTGCGCTAACGTTTTTAGCGTAAGCCGCTGGAGGCTGCCGAGCGCCTACTATCGTAAGGTGTGGGGGCGGGTAAGGTTGTGTTTACTTTCTGGTTGTTGATATGGCATTAAGTTGATACTTGGTCGCAGATACCTGGCATCTCGACCGATTATTAGTAATTATAGCATACCACAGCTCGCTTAGGAGTTCTCCTAAGCTTCCGAAACACCTTTTCTTCATAAAGTCGAGGTGATTGCTGTTAATATGCTTCATTTTTTTCATAATTTCAAAATTTCGTGCAAAGGTAATAAAAAACATTCAAATAACCAAATAAAAAGTGAGCGTCATGACGCTCACTTTAATTTAATGTTTATTATACATACGTGTGATGTTTTTAACAGATTAAACGCCATTCCCCCTCACGCATCCCTGCAATTCCCTTCCCGCCCCCTGCAATTCCCTTCCCGCATTCCTGCTATTCCCCTCACGCCCTGAAAGGGCAGAAGCTCCTAGCCCAGGGCATTCGCCCTGGGTATTCATGTCCGCACGCCTGGCGCCCTGTAGGGGCAAAAGCTTTATATGGCGCCCCGAATATGATAAATAAGCCGAAAAAATAGGAGAAAAGATGATGTAAATGGATTCTTTTTTGTACTTTTGTACGCAATTAAAGAAATGCAAGACTTATGGAATCTAGATTCTTGACCAATTATACAGAGACAACCTTCCTGTCTACCATTCAGATGAACTTGCGCCGCTGCAAGTCATTTGCTTTTTCAGTCAGCTTTATCAAGAAAGCCGGCCTGGTACTCTTGGCTAAAGACATTAGTGCTGCTATAGAGCGTGGAGCTAAAGGAAGAATTATCACTTCTACTTATCAGAATTTTACCGATGTAGAATCGTTAAACTACTTTTTGAGTTTGGCACAACATCCTAATTTTCAGTGCCATCTGGACGATGAATGTTTCCACGATGAGAAGAACTATTTTACCAATGGTTTCCATTCTAAAGGCTATATTTTCGAACTGGAAAATGGTATAGAAATGGTTGTTGGTTCTTCTAATATCACACGCTATGCTTTGCTGAAAAACATAGAGTGGGATTTGGTGGTAAATTGCGAGCATGATACCGAGGCTTATCTTGATGCAATGAATGAGTTTGAAAGTCTATGGAATCAGACGTATGAATTATCGCAGGATAGAATTAAAGAATATTCTACCAAACTCAGTTTTGCTATTGAGCATTGGGATATGGATTATGATATGGCGGATTCTGAAATCAAACCTAATTATATGCAGCGCAAAGCACTTAGGGAATTGAACAGGTATCGTGCCATCGGCCAGGAGAGGGCTTTGGTGATTTCTGCCACAGGTTCAGGAAAGACGTATCTGGCAGCATTCGATGCGCTCAATTTCAATCCCGGCAGATTGCTCTACATCGTACATGAAGGCTCTATCTTGAAAAAATCCCTGGAGACATTCCAAAAGGTCTTTGGTGGCTCTAAAACCTGCGGTCTGTATAATGCGGAGGCAAAGGAAACAGGTGAGGATTTCCTGTTCTCTACCAATGTTTCGATGTGCCGTTCGCTCGAACTCTTTGATAAGAAGGAATTCGATTATATCATCATCGATGAGTGTCACCATGCTGTAGCAGACAGTTATCGGAAAATCATCGACTATTTTGAGCCGGAGTTCCTGCTGGGCTTGACAGCTACCGAGAACCGAATGGATAATCAGGATGTGGTAGAGATTTTCGGCAATAATATCCCATACGAGTTGCGGCTTCGTGATGCCATCATCAATGATCTGATTGTGCCTTTCCACTATTATGGTATTCGTGACGAACTGGTTGATTATGGGTTGACAGCATCTGGCGAACGCCGTTTGATTTCGCAAATTTCTACACCTGAAAACTGCGAGTTTATCCACCAGCAGATAGAGAAGCATCGAATGGGGAGCCAGAAGCTGAAGGCGCTGGCTTTCTGTAGAAACATCCAGCATGCCAGAATGATGGCTGATAATCTGGGTGATTATTACCATACAGCTTTCTTGAGCGGTAAGAACAAGACCGGTGAACGTATTCGTGCTTACAATGATTTACAGGACGAAAACCGGGATTTGGAAATCTTGTTTGCTGTAGATATCCTGAACGAGGGTGTGGATATTCCTGGTGTCAACATGGTGCTCTTTCTGCGCCCAACGGAATCGAGTACCATCTTCTTGCAGCAATTGGGTCGAGGTCTTCGTAAGTATATTAACAAGCCTTATGTTACGATACTCGATTTCATTGGCAACAGCTATAAGCGTAGCGTTCATATAGCCTTGGCGCTAGGCAGTCTTTCCCGCAATTCCATTTTAGAAAAGAAACTCTTGAAGTTCATGGTAAGGAATGATTTCAAGAGCTTGGGCTTGGATAAATATGGCGTTGAGGTACACATCGATGACCTTTCCAAAGAGGAAATCATCGACAAGATTGAGAGCGAGAATTTCAACCGCATCAACTATCTGAAGATGGATTATCAGAACTTCAAGGCATATCTGAAAACTCCGTCTTATCCATCGCACATGGATTATATGAATAGTGATTATGCTCCTAATCTCTTGAAATTCATGAAGATAAAGATTGGCTCCAAGAAAACCAATTCTTATTATGGTTTCTTGAAGGGTATAGAAGAAGAGGGCTTGCCGGTATTCTCAGAAGAGCAGATTGCTTGTATCAATTATCTGTCTAGTCTTTTGCCTTTGGTAAGAGAACATGAGTATTTGGTAATCAGAAATTTACTGAACGGAGAGACTATGTTATCGCATATAGAAGCCAATATCCAGGAGGAGATTCCTGGTTTCAAGCATGAGCAACTGGAGCACGCTTTGCGATTCCTGGAAGAGGGATTTGCTGTGAAGATAGAAGCGGATGAAGTGCAATTATGTGGCGAAAGAGAACAGGAATATGAGGCATATCTGCAAGATTTGCTTAACTATGGTTTGGCGCAATATGAGGCAAGATATGCTGATACAAAAGAAGATTTTTTGTTGTGGCAGGATTATCGTCAGGACCAGGTGCTCTTGAAAATCCTGGAGAATCCGAAGCACAATCAGTATGGCACTTATTATAAAAATGGCAATATGTATATCTTTGCAGGTTTAAAGAAGGATGCCTCGCTGGATGAACATTTGAAGTATAATGACAAGTTCTTGTCGCCAGATATTTTCCAGTGGGAGAGTATTGCTCGTATCTCTGCCAAGGATGAGGCTTTGCAGCGAACTGCCAAGAGGGTATTGGTGTTTGTGAGGAAGGTGAGTGCTGAGAATGGTATCACTCTGCCATATACTTATATCGGAACTGGTCATTTGGAGAATCCGAGAAAGGATGTAACGACGAATGGTTCCATATTGTATGATATCCACATGGACAATCCGTTGTCGCAGGAATTGCAGGAAGATTTCCAGTGGATGGAGTAAATGATATTTTAAGAGGAGATAAGAACAATGAAACATTATAATGTGGTTGCAGCCGTGGTTTGCCATGATGGCAAGTATCTCTGCATGCAGAAAGGCAAGACAAAGTTTGAGTATACCAGCTATAAATGGGAGTTTCCTGGTGGCAAGATAGAGCCTGGTGAAACTCCTCAACAGGCGTTGGCTCGTGAGTTGATGGAGGAGATGGAATATCCTGTTATAGTGGGAGAGGAGTTGGTGACAGTGAATCACGAATATCCCGATTTCTCGATTACCATGACTGCCTTTCTGTGTACCCCGAAAGGCGATGCTGACGGGTTCAAGAGGCGTGAGCATGCTGATAGTAAGTGGTGCAGCAAAGAAGAACTGAAGGGGCTCGACTGGGCTGCAGCGGATGTAGGGATAGTTAGAATTTTGCAATGAAATACTCGATGGCTGCTAGTAAGTCATCGAGATTGTTCTTGATGACATCTAGCACTATATCTCCGTCTATATCAAAGTAACCATGTGCAATATGGTTACGTATGCCAATAACATCTTGCCATGGTATTTCTGGACGTTCAATTAATAGGCGAGATTGAGTTAATCTGTCAATTTGCTTGACTCCTTCTCCAATTGCCTCTATAAGCATACAACTAGCTGCAAGATTCTTCATTCCCTCAGGTGTACAATAGTAATCATCAACAGTCTGTACATCTTTGTTCCAATCTTGCAATTGTTTGATAGCTTCCTTAATTTGTATTAAGGTGCCAACTATTCTATTTGATGATGTATATTCCGTCATGTTCTATTTCTTTGAGAAGGAATGGGTTGATGTGTTTGTGCATTCTTACTATATCAACAGAGCATTCTAACAAGTTTTCTAAAAAACGCTTTAATCTAACCACAAGGAACATTTTTGGTTCCATATCTACACATATATCCACGTCACTACCTTCTTTCTGTTCATTTCTGGAAACTGAACCAAAAAGGCGCAATGACTTAACTCCGAAGTTCTTTTTTAGCTCTTCGGCATGCGATAAAATCAATGCAATATAGTATTCCTTAGACTTCATAATCATCAGTTTTTTGTTGCTACCGCAAAGATAAGATTAAAACTTGAAACTACCAAACAAAAGCTTTCTTTTTTATGAATTATTATACGATTATAGATATTATGCTTTGCGATATTCGATTTGTTATTGCTGGAGGAGATGGAGTATCCAGTAGAAGTTGGAGAGGAGTTGGTGACCGTGAACCACGAGTATCCCGATTTCTCGATAACCATGACTGCCTATCTATGTACTCCACAAGCTGAGGTTGATGGGTTCAAGAGGCGAGAGCATGCTGATAGCAAGTGGTGCAGCAAAGAAGAACTAAAGGGGCTCGACTGGGCTGCAGCGGATGTAGGGGTAGTGGAAAGTATCTTATAATACTTTAGCCTATCCTGCCGTTATCCGATAAGGCAAATCCCGCTATATAGAATTTCTCCTTAATATCGTTTATGATAGCTTCTTTTTGCTCCTCATCAGAGTCTTCTTTCTCGAACGCAAGTATCAGATAATCATTGGATTTCGATGGTGAGAATATCTTGCCGATAAGCTTTCTGAAATTCCGGCTGACAAATTCTTCTACTTGCGTATCTTCCTTTGGCGTGAGGCGTTAGAAGTCGTATCTTTCGTCCAGCATCTTCTGGATTTCATCCCGGAACATCTTGCGAACCCGGTTTTTCCAGGCGAATTTCTGGTGCTCGTTATGACGGGCATACAGAGATACTACATAGAGGAAGTTGACATCGTAGTGGAAGACGAGAAGGGTGTCGCGGTCGAACAGGCGGTCGTTGAAATGCTGGGTGTTGAAGCACTTCTTTTCCCTGTCGGTTGACGAAATCTGGTCTGAGAAAGAGAGATTCTCTGCCATCTTTGCGCTGATGAAGAAGTTCGGAATGATGTTGTAGCCTTCCGTCAGGTCATCGCGGAGCTTGGGTACGTTGCCGAAGTTACGCTTGTCGTATTGCAGTTCTTCATCGTCCTTATCGTCGTTCATAAAGAGGTTCAGGTTCCACTGGATGATGTTTCTGGCGTACGTAAACTGCTTATACCCAGATTCTTTGCCGATGGAATGACCTAACTTGTAATACTTGCTGTCGCCGATGTAATAAACTGGCTCCTGATTTCTTGTTGTAATCAGGTTCTGGTAGCTGTACAGATGGTCTATGCGCTTGCCGTCAGCCTGTTCTTTCAGTCCGGCTGGAATGTCCTTCTCGCCTAGAAGTTCATCAATAATAGCCTCGAAAACGATATTGAAGCTCTTAACCAGAAGATACTCCTTGCGTTCCTGCTGGATGTTCATGCGCTTGGCATTGTCAAAGAAATCGTAGCATAGTTGCCAGAGGTGTAAAGCCTTGTCTGAGAAGTATTTATACTTAATCTGGAGCAGTCTGGTCTTTCCTAATCCATCCAGATAGGCCTTGAAACGATAGCCTGTTATCAGCTGGTAATTGCAGTTGATATGATTGGCGAAGCCGTATCTTTCGCTGATATAATTCAGGATGGAATAGAAGATAATCAGGAGTTCTTCATCAAAATTGATCTGCTTTTTCCTGTTGACAGGATGGGTATAAACAGGGCTGTTTTTGCTGATGATGGCTCTCGTGGTGGCTATGGTCTTTGACCAATGAATGCGGTTGTAACCGGAATGGATGTTCTTCAGGATGAAGAAGATGAAATCCTGGTTATGCTTGTTGAAGTCGATGAGAGCCAGCAGAATATCGAGGAATGTGTTGTTGATTTGTCTGTTACTTTTACCGAGGCACGCTATTTTCTGGTGATAGACAATGCCGTTTCTGGTGGTATTGTTGTAAACCTCGATGGTGCGGTAAATCCATACAGAGAACTCATAGATGAAGTCTTTCTCCTGTTGAGAGAGTGGGTTGTTCTGGTTCAGGTTGACGATGGTTTCCGGGGCGTATTTGCCGAATACTCTTTCGCCCTCAGGTGTATCTTCGAGCAGTACTTTCGGCAAAATAAAGACGCAATCGTTGAGCTGGGTATTGTAGTAATACCCAACGTAGTTGATACTGACGTTGCCATCAATGTCCTGCATGGCGTCGATGCCGTGCAGGACATCCCTAATCTGATCAGCCTGATACTGATGTTCTTCTATGAGGATTCTCATAATGTCTTTATTTTATTGTTTCTACAGTCCAGCCTTGTTCTTTTGCGAATTTGATAATTGAATCAATGTTTGTTATATTCCACCAATTGCTTACATAAAACTCGACTCCATCAGAAGAATAGAATTTTCTTTTTTTATAAAAGCCATAGGCTCTTTTCTTGTAACTATCTATAGCGTTTTCTATTTCCTGACGAGTGACTATTAATCCTATGAGTTTCAGTTCCTTTCCAAGCATCGAGTCTGGGAAGGTTTCTTTGATTTCAGAATATTTCATCTTGGGATGTTCCTTCAGATATTGTTTAATGATGGAAATACCTAAGTCACCTTTGCCAAGCGGTTCAGAGCCATTGAAACTATATTTTGTTTTATCGTTGCCTTTAGTTTCATTGTTGCTTGGGACAGTATCAATTTTTTCCTCTTCTTCTCCTTCTTCTTCTGAAATGTATTCCTCTACTCCCAAATTCTCCAAGAACTGCTCAACGATAGCTATATCAACATTAGTTTTGCCGTTCTTATCCTCATAGAATCTATCGAAAGACAGAATCTTGCCTTCTTCATCCTGAAAGTCCTTATCATCGAAACCATAGTCCTTGAACACATCATTCCAGAGATAGAAGATAACCTTGCTTACGAATAAATCGGCATCAATTTCTCCATCTTTTGCCTTGCAGAAGAAATAGCCGAGTTTCTTGTCTTCTGAATTGGTAAGTGAACCAATCAGCTCATTAACCTTGCCGATAAATGACCACCATTTGTACTGCTTATCTCCCGTGTTGATGTACCAGTTGAGAGGAGTGTTGGTTTCTTTGTCACGACCTTCGCGAATAGGCACATACTTCCAATCCCAGCGGCGCTTGAAGGCAGAGTCGATAGGGAAGAGGCTCTGGTCGCTGGTGTTCATTGTAGCCCAAATATAGAGGTTTGAAGGCAGAACAAGGCGCTCTCCCTTCATGATGAGGCTTACCATATTGGCTTCGCCATAGAGCTGGTTGATTTCGTCTTTATTCGTAATCTCCCATCCCGCAAATTCCTTTTCGAGATACTTCTGCATATCCTTATCTGCAACGATAGGATAATCAGAAAAACCATATTCGTTGCGATCGAGCAATTGGAACAGATCACCAAAGATTTGGGCACAATTGCCTCGGTTTATTTCTTCGATAATAAGATATTGCTTCTTGCTGGAGCCTAGTTTCTTCCACGCTTTCACATAGGCTTCGAGAAAAGCCTGAGGAATGAACTTGTAGGCAATTCTTTCTTCCTTTACGACTTCCTTTGTATCGTCGTCGATGACCTTTTTGCCATAGCAATCTCGGAGATCAACTTCTTCTGTAATAGGTTTATAAGTACCTACAAAAGAGGCGTAATCTGAGTCGGGATGAAATGTAGTACGAATCACGCTCTCTCCGAAAGTCAAGTCCTTGATGGTCTTTGATTTACCTGTGCCAGGAGCACCATAGTAAATCTGCTGTAGAGTAAGATTTGAAGGGAGCTTTACTTTTTTTGCTTCGTTTGAGAAAATTTCCTTAGCGCATAGAAAACGCATGTATGTCTTTAATGCGTTAGAATACTGGTAACTACCAGTCTTCTCATACTGCTTGAATTCTTCATTGTTGTTAAGTGAATCAATGATATCTTGTAGCTCTTTGGTATGTACACAAGAGTAGATATCAAAGGAATCAACTCCTTTGATTTTGGCAATAGTTTCATTAATGCGCTTAAAATCACTATAGTTGTTGACACTTTTGGGTGATGTAGTGCAATTCAGTATAAAACTTTTATATTGTTCTTCTGTTGTCATATTTCTACAGTTTATTTTGCTGCAAAAATAAGAAATATTTCTCTTTTATGCAAGTTTTTGGGCTTTTTCTTTTGTGTTTTCGTGTGAAAAGAATGTTTTACTGATGAAAATAGTGGATGGATTGAAGAAATCCATTTAAAGATAGATAAGATGTCGGATCGTTGGCGTCCCCTATCTATCTCTCCGCTATCACTTCAATCCCATCTTTCTCAACTTCCTTGAGCCGGAAGGGGTTGAGGTGCTGGTGCTTTCGGATAATATCGACAGGGCAGCCCAGAAGGGCTTCAAGGTATGCTTTCAGACGGACTATCAGGAAAAACTTAGGGGGCATTTCTACATAGATATCTACATCGCTGCCATCGTGGTGCTGGTTTCTCGCCTTCCCTTGTTTTCATTCTTAATATCCTTTTTTTTAAGGCTTTTGCCCCTACAGGGCGCAAGGCGGATTGCGCTTATACCCAGGGTGTTACCCTGGGAGGGCACTGAAAAAGTCCCTTCATGGGTTATGTTAGTTTAACATTCGATCTTT